>Ga0136617_10000214_pt1 | contig 45533 bp, 38 predicted proteins | sample AntDrymUQ3222106_2_FD_129672 | JGI IMG/M metagenome (GOLD analysis project Ga0136617, IMG submission 129672) | Polar desert sand microbial communities from Dry Valleys, Antarctica - metaG UQ322 (21.06) | ecosystem: Environmental > Terrestrial > Soil > Desert | place: Antarctica: Dry Valley... | reverse complement strand
TTCGGTTTCCGCGATCAGTTGCAAGACGTGATGGCTCTGGTTTATAGCAAACCGTCAATATCGCGCGAGCAGATCCTGCTCGCTGCTCGCCACCAGTTTAAGGAAGGCGACGTGCAGCACTGGTGGCATCCGCCCACCGGACGCGGCGTGCGCACACGTTTTTCCGACGACTTACTCTGGCTCCCCTTTGTTACGTCGTTCTACATCAATGTCACCGGTGACCTCTCTGTTCTCGATGAAGTAGTTCCCTTTCTCGAAGCGCCACTCCTCGGACCGGAAGATCACGAATCGTATATGCAACCTGTCGTGTCGTCTGAGACGGGAACTATCTTTGAGCATTGTACCCGCGCACTCGATCGCAGTTTGGCAGTCGGCCCGCACGGACTGCCACTGATGGGCGGCGGTGATTGGAACGATGGCATGAACCGTATTGGGCATCAGGGCAAGGGTGAAAGTGTCTGGGTAGGCTGGTTTCTGCATAACACGCTGGCCAGGTTCTCGCCTTTCTGCGATCAACGAAACGAAGTCGCCCGCGGCGACAAGTATCGCAGTCACATGCAGAGTTTGAAGAAGGCTCTTGAGGAGCACGGCTGGGACGGAGATTGGTATCGACGCGCCTATTTCGACGATGGCACTCCGCTTGGCTCGGTGCAGAATGAAGAGTGCCGCATCGATTCAATTGTGCAGTCGTGGGGTGTCATCTCCGGCGCTGCTGAACATCATCGAGCGGTGCGTTCAATGGCTGCCGTTGAAGAATATTTGATCCGACGGGGTGACGGTCTGGTTATCTTGTTCACTCCACCATTCGACAAAAGCAATCTGGATCCGGGGTACATCAAAGGCTACGTTCCCGGTGTCCGCGAGAACGGGGGGCAGTATACTCACGCGGCGTTGTGGACCTTGATTGCGTTCGCAATGCTTGGAGATGGCGAACGCGCTGGAGAACTGTTTTCCCTTTTGAATCCCATCAATCACGCCTCGACCCGCGCCGGGCTGCACAAATACAAAGTGGAGCCTTACGCTGCCGCCGGCGACATCTACGCTGTCCCACCTCATACCGGACGCGGCGGCTGGACCTGGTACACGGGCTCTGCAAGCTGGATGTATCGCGCGGGCCTGGAGTCTATTCTCGGTTTCCAATTGCGCGGGGATCGGTTAAAGATAGATCCCTGCGTGCCACGCTGGTGGCGAGAATTTGAGATTACATATCGACGCGGACGGGCGACCTACCGCATCAAAGTGGAGAATCCGCTGGCTGTCCATCGCGGCGTGATCAGTCTGGAGGTCGATGGCCTTTTGCAAACTGTGGCTGAAATCTCTCTGGCCGACGACGCTCAAACGCACGCCGTGCGCATCGTGCTGGGCGAAAAACCTGCTGAGCTGCCGGAAAAACCGAAATCAGTTGTCGACAACCTGAAAAGACGGGCCAGCAGCAATCAATAGCAATAGCGCGAGCAGAGTTACGAATTTCGATCCTCTTTTCTAAAAATTTTCATTCGGAGTTCCGGGAGGGTCTATGGGTGACGAACGCAGAAGACAAGAACGGGTGCAGGCTTATATCGAAGTGTTCTGGGAAGGGACTTCAGGCAAGCACGACGCGCGCACCGGCGACATTCATACCGGCGGCTGCTTCATTGATACGATTGGCGAGGTCGCAGTCGGTGAGATCCTCAACTTCAAGTTACGCCTACAGAGTGAGGACTGGATAGAGGTAAAGGGTGTGGTTGCCTATACGTACCCAAACGTCGGGTTTGGCGTGCGTTTTCTAAGTATTTCCTCTGAGGCTGATCGAAAACGTCTTGAATGGCTTGTCAAAGCTGAAACATATCGAGCTCAAAAAAAGGGATGAATGGGTCGCGAAAAGAGAGCGACCGCAGCAGTACGCGCCAAACCCAGGACAGGTTCATCCATGAACATTAAGACTATAGTTAAGGTCGTGTACGGATTCTTTGCCGCCGCCTTTTTGATTGTTGGCACCACTGCCTTCGCAGTGGGAACGGGTCTGTTGCCGGAACCTTTACATGGAGCGATCATGGTCGTGGGCCGTGGCGATCCTACCACGCTTCACATCATTCAGGAGTTTGGAGCGTTCCTCGTCTTCATCGGTCTAATCACTCTCTGGTTCGTGCGGCGATATGACCAAAGCCAGACATTCCATTGGGCCATGACCATTGCCTGGGGCCTGATTGCTCTCGTCCACTGGTGCGATGTGAGGGGATTCCGCAATTCCGTAATCGGCCCCATAATTAATTCCATTCCCTTCCTTCTTTTCGCAGCATTGGGTCTGCTTCGCTGGAAATCCGAGGGCCAGGTCCAGTCGATATAGCCCCGCGTTCAACTAAATCGCAAAAGAGCCCTCGGCACAACAACGCTACGGGCGACGATCGCAGCCTGGATTTTGACCGGCCTGATCACTCCTTTACAGTCGGGCTGACAGGGTTTCCCCCGGCTCAGTGAAGCGCTACAAACCAATAATCCCATTGTCCAGCATGGATTTGATCATCCGTAAGCTATCGGCTTCGCGGAACGGGCATATGGAAAGTATCGATTCGATGTCCCACTCGCCGTTCATGCGGGAAAGAACAAATCCCTCCTGCGGTCCAATCTCTTTCTTCGCCAACTCTTCGGGCTTAAGAACTATCCTGGGTATCCCGGTGGGTGAAATTTTAGCATAAACCTGCGAGATAAATTTCCTCTCGCCTTCAATCAGAAGGTTTTCGGCAGCGATGTTCTTCGGCTCCCTTCGCAGCACAATGTGAATAATGGACAACGCTCTTTCTGCCTGGTCGTTATCCAACTCACCACGGGCGAGCAATAGAAGTTCGGCCGCGGTTTGGGGAAGATTCGGCATATGGTCGACGGGATCGGGAATCTCCGGGAGTTCACCGGCCACATTTGCCAGGCCTTTGTTGATGAGGTCGTAAAGCTGCGCGTAAACCGCAAAAGGAGATGTGTGCATGTTGTAACAGATTTCTGATACCGACATGCGCTTCTCCAGAAAATATAGAAGCTGGCGAGTTTCCTTTCCTATAGCCAGCGATGAAGTCCAGCCAGCACCCAACTCCATGACCGTACGATCTGAGGGAATCAAAGTTCGGTAGCGAGCCAGCTCATCAGCTCGATAGATTCCTTCCATAATGACTTTGGTAGGCTCGACGTCTACTCGCGTAAAGTCCGCTGGAAGAGGATCTTCGATGCAGAACTCAAAGTGCGCTTCTTTCCACAGAAACAAATCGTAGATGATCTCTAAGGTACGAATCTTGAGAATTTCTACGACTTCATCATCCCGGAGGACGCCCTGCTTCACCAGAATCTGGCCCAGCCTTGGGCCGCCCGCCTTTCGTTGGACCTCCATCGTTTCCTGAAGCTGAGCTTCGCTTATCTTTCCGTAATGGATAAGCACCTGCCCGAGGTATTCGGCGGGATCGTTAGTGCTCGAACCGACGATGAAGCCGTTCTCAAAATAGATCCCCTTGACGACTTTCCCGTGGGTAATATTCAGCGCTCCCGTTTTTCTACCCACTGCCAGAAACTGCAGCAGGTCGGGGACACTCATCGTAGACAAATTGCCAATAATTCCCATTTTTACTCAGTGATTCTGTTGATTTGGCGTTGGGCGCCGCTTAAACACCGGTGAGGAGATTCGCACACTGGGAGGGCAAGCTGGAAACCGTTAGACTCGTCAGTCACGTCTTAGAGTACATGCGATTCGAATCGGGATTCAAGTATTAAATATTTGAGCTAATCTAATGAAGGTAATGTGCCCGCATCGCGAGGTTTTAGCCTGAAGGCTGAAACCGAAAAGCCTGCCTCCTCGTTACCGATACTAGGAGAAACTCAAAAAAATGAAGGAAAAGTTAATGGTTACCGTTCCCATGATTAGTCTGTGGATATTGTTCGGGCTTGCCTGCGGGCAAACGGCTTCGGTACCAAATCCGACGAATGAATCCGGCAATCCACAGCGGCCGCGCCCCGTTAAGGGGCAAGTGTTGACGTCCACGACGATGCCGGCCGCCACGCTCGCATTTGACAAAAACTTCAAATACGTCGGTGCCCAGTCTTTTGTACTCTATGACGTGGCGAATGCCGAACAGCACTTCTTCGTGGACGCCGACAAGGAGGGGCGCGTCAAGCGATTTTACTGGATTCAATTTGAAGGCTACTTACCAACAAATGCGCACGCTTACCGCTACAAAGCGAATGATGTAGTTAATATCGGCGGCTTCGATTTTATCGCAGATGCATTCGCAAGAAACGTTAAGGCGAATCCGTCGCCAGCTAACTCCGACGGTAGTCGTGCTCGCGCCTTTTTGGAGAAGAACGGCTATCGCATCGCCGGCGATGAGATCCTGATGCTACGACTGGTTCACCTGGTGGATGAAGCCAAACGCAATGAATTAATGATCATCTACATGGAAGATCTTAGTGGACTGGGCCTCACGGCGGCAGATCTAGCGCCTGATGGTCGCGCTGCCCCGAGGTGGAAAGAAATATCAAGGGGTCTGCTGGAACGCGCTCAGAAAGGCATGAAAGTTGTACGTGCCGGGACGGGACAGTAGCATAAAGCCCCCAATGGACGGCTCAAGCCCGCTAATTCTCAAGTCAGGAAGGGGACCCTGTCCCCGATCATACGACGAGAACAAGGATTGCCTGACTAAAATTCATCCGCAGTTGCTGAGTGGCCTTCAACCTCAAGGCGGGGACAGTGTCCGCCTTCGTGACCTGCGATTTTACCTTCGCCCCATTTTGGGTTTCAGACAGCCTTTACCGATCCTGTTGACAGCGTCGTCTGCACTTCCCTATAGTCATCTTAGCGGTTGAGCCTACTGCACAGTCACGGTCTAGACCGCGCTTGCCTCAAGCAATCTCACCTTAATCAGCAAAAGCAATTTTCGTCTGGAAGTGTGTCATGAACCGAATAGTTCTTATCTGCTCGTGTTTGTTGTTGCTGCAGGGTGCAAGCCCGCTGCCGGAGAGCCTGAATCCATCGCTGGCCAAGTCGCCTTCAGTGTCGGAACCGAACTCTTCGACGCTTGACCACGGCGGCAAGATTGAAACGAAGTACGACGGCTTTAATCATGAGACTGTGGTGACGCTCAAGAAAATGCGAGTCAACTGCGGGGGAGCCAAGGGTCTGCGGAGTACTCTTAAACAAACCTGCGTCAGCCTGGTCGCGTCGCTTCATTGTCCGGGAGCGCAACTTGATTATGTTCGCTACGCAAAGTTGCAGTTAGTCTTCGAGACCAAGGATTGGGACCAACGACATCCGCTCGAGGAGCGGGAATTGATTGTCGTGGCTGACGGACAGCGGCTGAGGTTGGGCAGGATGAGGCTTGTGACTCAGGATGTGGCCAGCGATCGAGGGATTGATAGGATGAATGAAGTGTTGGAGGTTTCGGTGCCGTATCAAGCGTTCAACACGATCGCCCTGGCCCAAACGGTAGAGATCAAGGTGGGTAAAACAGTATTTGCGCTGCAAGAGAAAACCCTTGACGCCCTGCGCGATCTGAATATTCGGGTGAAATTCTGATCGCTGGTTACTTCGATTCCCGTCCTTGTGGAACCACCTTACTTGGGTTCCAGCGGGAGTCCGGCTTTTTCCCATGCCTCGAATCCGCCAAAGAGCGGGTGAACATTCTTGAAACCGTGACTGATCAGCTCCTGCGCCACACGGGCGCTTGATGCTTCATGCGGTCAAGTGCAATAAGTAATCGCCGTGCGATCGCGAGGTATCGGGGTGAGGTGCTGTTCAACTTCATCGGCTGGTACTCGGATCGCCCCAGGCAGTTTTGTCTCAGCTTCACCCCAGGCTTTTGGATTACGCGTATCGACAAAAGCAAACTGCTCACCGCGATCCATTCTTTCCTTAACTTCGTCGACCATGATTCTCGTTGCTTCCATTTTTCCTCCTCTCAGCAGGGTGAGAAAGTGCGGGGCAAATTTCCCGCATGATAATCGGGCCTGCATAGTATATCCCGGGCCGTCAAAAATAAATGTTAATCCCTTCTACCACTAGAAAACCCGTCTTACGCCAAATCAAACAAGAGAATTTCTGCGCGTTCTCGGGCATCGATCACTAATGCTGATTCTCCGCTAATCGCAGCACCGTCACCCTGGTCCAAATTCTCGCCGTTGAGCACTATCGCGCCGCGCGCAACCTGAATCCAGGCGTGTCGGATCGGCGCCAGTTCATAATTCACCTCCTTGCCGATATCCAATACTGCGGCGTAAACCTTTACATCCTGGTGCACGGTGACTGAGTCGTCGCGGCCATCTGGAGAGGCAACCAAGCGCATACCAGCCTGCTTCTCATCTCCAAAGAACTTCTCCTCGTAACCGGGCTTTAGTCCCGTTTGCTTCGGCATGATCCAGATCTGCAGCAAATGCACGGCGTTTCCTGACGAGGGGTTTGCTTCGCTGTGGGAGACGCCGGTGCCGGCGGACATTCGCTGGACGTCACCGGGACGGATAACCGAACCGTTCCCCATACTATCGCGATGTTCCAAAGCACCTTCGAGAATATAGGTGATGATCTCCATATCGACGTGGGAGTGCGTGGGAAACCCGCGACCGGCGTGCACAGAATCTTCATTGATCACGCGCAAACTGCGGAAACCCATGAACAAGGGATCGTAGTAATCTCCAAAAGAGAACGTGTGATACGTATCCAGCCAGCCAAAATTAAAATGGCCCCGGTCTTTTGCTTTGCGTATTCGGATCATGATGTTCTTTGCGATTAGGAGGTCAACCTTGAGCTTGAGTGTTCAAGCCCTGCTAACTTGCAGGTCAGGAAGGCGGACCCTGTTCCCGCTCTTACGACGAAAACAGAAATCGTTTAGACCAACAACTCAATTTATCATCGCCAGGGAGCTTCCTCACATGGCTCGGAGATGGTCGAACCTCAATCTCCCAAGCGTTGCCGAGTGGCTTTCAATCTTGAGGCGGGGACAGGGTCCGCCTTCCTAGCCTGCAAATTAACGTAGGTCCTTTTTGGCTTCCCACCGCCGCTCCTCGGTTCCGTAATTGGGTGGCAACCGCGTCGAATACTCTCACTTTAAGACACTCCCTTGCATGAATTCTAATGACCGAACTCTAAACTGGATGATTCGACGAAGACTTCGACCAGCTCGTTCAGACCGCGCGCGTCCTCTTCATCAAATCGTCCCACCTTTGGGCTGTCGAGATCGAGCACGCCGATCAGACGACCGTCTTTGATTAGAGGCACGACAATCTCTGAATTCGATAAGCTGTTGCAAGCAATGTGTCCGGGAAAGTCGTGGACATTATCAACAATGATTGTCTGCCGCTGTTGGGCCGCAGTGCCGCAAACGCCTTTGCCGATTGCGATGCGCACGCATGCCGGTTGACCATGAAATGGCCCTAACACCAATTCGTTATTTTTGTGTACGTAGAACCCAGCCCAGTTCAGATCCGGCACTGAGTGGTAAAGAAGTGACGACAGGTTGGCTGCATTGGCAATGAAGTCGCGCTCGTCCGCGACCAAGCTGCGCAGTTGCGACCGCAAATGTGCATACAGCTCCGGTTTCATGGCGCCTTCATTAATTTGAGCGACCAACATAAAACCAGCAAACCTAGCAGGCTGCGGCAGAGTTAAAGAACGATCCACCCAAATTCCACGAAGCGGCATGAAAAGAAGCTAGTTCGAGTCATTTTGTGTGCCTTCGTGGATCGTCTTCTTCTTCCTTAGAATGGGCTCAACCCTTTTTTGCAGCCTGCTGGAAATATCAGTCCCGTGGCGCAACGTTATCATAATCAAACTTCTGGCCGACATTGACTGACGGCTTGATGCTGATTACAACCGACTTCGATACCGGAGTATTACTTTTCTCCGCTACGCTTCTGACCGGCACGAGCACGTTTGTTTCAGGGAAATAGGTCGCCGCACAAAGACGCGGGATACTGTAAGGCACCACAGTGAAACGACGTGCAACTCGCTCTTCTCCTTCGAAGTGGCTCGTAAGATCAACTGTCTGCCCTTCGCTTAAACCAGCCTGCAGCATGTCGTCCCTGTTGAGGAAGACGACGCGCCGCCCGTTTTGAATGCCGCGATAGCGATCGTTCAGCCCGTAGATGGAGGTGTTGAATTGATCGTGGCTGCGAATTGTCATCATCAAAAACTGTCCCGGCTTGAGATTGTGTCTCGGCATTTCATGAACAGTGAACACCGCGCGATCGCTCGGCGTCTTAAATACCAGCTCCCGCGGAGAACTGGGCAGATAGAACCCTCCGGGCTGGCGCACGCGTTGATTGTAATTCTCGAATTGGGGAATCACTCGAGCGATCAAGTCTCGGATGCGGTCGTAGTCCGCGATTAACTCTTCCCAGTCAACCGCGGTCCTCCGTCCCAGGGTTGCGCGAGCAAGACGCGAGACGATCGCCGGCTCGCTAAGCAGCTCTGGTGATGCCGGCGCCAGAAATCCGCGGGACGCCTGCACCACCGCCATCGAATTCTCGGTCGTCACAAACTGAGGCCCAGTGGCTTGCTGATCGACTTCTGTGCGACCAAGACACGGCAGAATCAGCGCCTGCTCGCCGGTTATTAAATGCGCCCGGTTTACCTTAGTTGAGACGTGCACGGTCAGGCGGCACCGCCGGAGCGCCTCGGCCGTGTACTCAGTGTCAGGAGTCGCGGAAAGGAAGTTTCCACCGAGGGCGAAGAACACCTTGCCGCGGCTGCCATGCATCGCCTGAATCGCCTGAACTGTATCCAGCCCGCGGGTCCGCGGTGGTTCGAAATTGAGTTCCGTTCCCAGTCGATCGAGAAAGTTATCTGTCGGCCGCTCCGTGATGCCCATGGTTCGATCGCCTTGCACGTTGCTGTGACCGCGAACGGGGCACAACCCTGCACCCGGCTTTCCGATCTGGCCGCGCAACAACATCAGGTTTACGATCTCCTGGATGTTGGCCACCGCGTTCCTATGCTGAGTTAGTCCCATAGCCCAGCAGAAGATCGTGCGTTCTGAAGCGATAAAAATCCTGGCGCCTTCCTCGATCTGCGATTTGGGAATACCGCACTGCTGGATGATGTCTTCCCACTCAGTTTGACGAACAGCATCCGCAAACTCTGCAAAGCCAGTCGTGTGTTTCTTGATGAAGTCCTGGTCGAGAACGCCACCGCCAGTTCGGTTATCTGCCGCCAGGACCTCTTTCATGATCCCCTTCAGCAGTGCAACGTCGCCATTGATCCGTACCTGGAGAAAAAGATCTGTCAGTTGGGTTCCTCCACCCATCCAGCCAAGCACGTCTTGCGGATGTTTGAAGCTTGACATTCCAGCCTCCGGAAGCGGATTGACATGCACGAGGGTGCAGCCATTCTTCTTGGCTTTCTCGAGAGCGGAGAGCATGCGCGGATGGTTTGTGCCGGGGTTTTGTCCAATCACAAAGATCGCTTGAGCCAACTCGAAGTCTTCCAGCGTCACGGTTCCCTTCCCGGCTCCGATGGTTTCAATCAAAGCCCAGCCACTCGATTCGTGGCACATGTTGGAACAGTCCGGCAGGTTGTTGGTGCCGAACTGCCGTACGAAGAGTTGATACAGAAAAGCCGCTTCGTTGCTAGTGCGTCCCGAGGTATAGAAAATCGCTTCGTCGGGATGAGCGAGCACGTTGAGGGCTTCGGCGATTAACTCAAACGCTTTATCCCAGGGAATGGGTTCGTAATGCGTGGCGCCCCGGCGAAGGACCATTGGACTAGTAATGCGTCCCTGTTTTCCGAGCCAGTAATCGGATTTGTAGGAAAGATCAGCAACGCCCCAGTGACTGAAAAACTCTGGCGTAACGCGTTTGGTGGTGGCTTCATCAGCCACATGTCTCGCGCCATTCTCACAGAACTCGGCGTGCGATCGCGCTTCGTCCGGCTCCGGCCAGGCGCAACCCGGACAATCGAATCCTCCCTGCTGATTGAGTTTTAGGAGGGCGCGCAATCCGCGCACAGGCCCCATTTCGTTCCAGGCGCTTTTAACTGCTGAAACGATTGCCGGCACGCCGCCCGCTGATTTGCTGAGCGGGTTTATCTGGACCAGGTCAGTTTCTTCGGGAGGTTGGGCGCGCGGTTGTGCGGTCTTGAACTCGTGATCTGGCATCTTGTCTACCATCGACGCCTAATTCTATTTGCTCGATGTTCAGGTTACAACTAGCCAGGGTTGCTTCCGTTTAGCAAACGCACTGCTTGACCGACAGTGAGGCGCCCTGGCTGCAACACGCGAGCGTAGACGCGTGAGTAGCCAGGATGAACTTTCTGATAGATGCGTTGATACTTTCCGTCGGCAAAAGTGTCTGCAATTGAGTTGCATGGCGAGGTATAGGTGGTTATTTCGATCAGCACCTCCTCGCCCAGGACCAGCCGTTGGCCAGGCTTCATACGGTCCCAGTCGAGTCCGGAGATCGTTACATTTTCCCCGACCGCTCCGGGGAAAATCGAGTGGCCCTCTCCCTGCAGCTCGAGGATCCGATCAAGAGAAAAAAGACACAGGGCGCGTTCAGGCCCTCCATGAATCTCGGGAAATCTGTGGTCGTCGCCAATCAGACCTAACTCGGTTACCACAGCTTCGCGTACTGCCAGCTTGGGGAGACCACCGGGAGAACAGTTCAATTGAAAAATTCGAGGTTGCATCGTGGGCATCTCAGGTAAAAGGACGATACCGACGTCAGTGATTTGAGTCAACTTGCCATAGCGGCTCAGTTTGAGCTGATGCTGATACAACTTAAGCAGTCCGCCCGAAATTGGCGTTATGAGTGTCGGTTAGTCCAGCTAAGTAAGATTACGCCGAAGGCGTTGGCCAATTTCAGCCCAGGGTTGCTTCAACCCTGGGACTACAGAAACCCTGGAAGTGTAACGCCGAAGGTGTTGGCAAATCCGCGCTTCAGACCCTCGCAAACTCTTTCAGAGTTAGATCCAATTGGTGAACTGGACCCAGGGTTCCGAGCAACCCTGGGATGAAATTGGCCAACGCTTTCAGCGTAATTGGAAACCATTTGACTTACTTAATGCATTTAGCTTAAAAGCTTTCTGCTCCTCTTTAAATGAATTCTAACAACCAAGACTTCGATTCGATATTAAGCCGGTTTGCCTTTCGGGCGGTACCCAAGCGGGCGCCCGCGCGGAGTGCCAATCCATCGCTACGCACATTCTCTTTAGACAGACGTGAGGAACCCCGAGATGAATCGACACTTTCTCCTTCGCGGCACTCTTTCGTTAATTGTCATAGTTACTACGGCAGCAATCTTAGCAAATGCCCAGGTGAAGCCTGCCCGCGATCCGAAGCAACCAGTGGACGAGGAATACTCGAAGAAGATTCGCGAGTATACAACTGAGACTTTTTTCAACTCGCCTTTGACCGACTACCTACCAGCGTCGCCAAACGTGCCGACGCCGAAGGCCGTCCTCGGAGATATCGCCGGAGCGCCGGGAAAGTTGCCCTACTCTGCGGAAGTTTATAGCTACATGCGCATGCTTGAGAAAGCTAGCCCGCGCGTTAAGGTTTACTCAATTGGCACTACAGAAGAAGGACGCGAAATGATCGCGGTGGCGGTGGCCTCAGAGAGTTTACTCGGCAAGCTTGATGAGAACCGCGCTCGGCTTGCCAAACTCGCCGACCCGCGCACTATTAGCATGAACGATGATGAAGCCGATCGGCTCGTGGCGGCGACATTTCCAATCTATTACATCACCGGCACCCTTCATTCGAACGAAACTGGTTCACCGACAGCGCTGATGGAGCTTGCCTACCGGCTCGCCGTGGACGAAAGCCCGTACGTGCGTACGATTCGTGACAACATGGTCACCTTAATCACCCCCGTCGTCGAGGTTGATGGCCGCGATCGCATGGTAGATGTCTACAACTGGCATCTGGCTAACCCCAAATCAAACTGGCCGCCGCTGGTGTACTGGGGCCGTTACGTGGCCCACGACAACAACCGTGACGCCATCGGTCTTTCGCTGAAGCTGACACGCAATGTGCTGAATACCTTTACGGGCTGGAGGGCGCAGGTAATCCACGACCTGCATGAGTCAGTCCCCTACCTCTATGACAACACGGTTGGCGACGGTCCTTACAACGCCTGGGTCGATCCGATTCTTACCGACGAGTGGCAGATGATTGGCTGGAACAATGTTTCGGAAATGACCAAGTTCGGCATGCCGGGCGTGTTCGCCCACGGGAATTTCGACACTTGGTCGCCCGGATATCTGATGTTCATAGCTGCTACTCATAATGGCATCAGTCGGCTTTACGAAACATTTGGCAATGCCGGCGCGGATACGGTCGAGCGGACACTCTCCGCAGACGACTATTCGCGCACGTGGTATCGCCAGAATCCACCCCTTCCGCGGGTGAAATGGTCCCAGCGCAACAACAATAATTATCAACAGACTGCGCTGCTAATCACGCTCCATTATTTCAGCAACAACAACAAGCTCTTTCTGAAAAACTTTTACGTGAAGAGTAAACGGTCAATCGAAAAACCAAAGAATGAGGGTCCCGTCGCTTATGTCTTCCCCGGCGACGATCCGCGCCTCGGTAATCAGGCGGAACTACTGCGGACACTGCAAGCGCAGGGGTGCGAGATCCATCGGGCCACTGCGCCATTTACCGTCACAATCAAAACGAAGAAGTTGCCACCCGCTACCGGAGCAACAGCGACCAAGTCAGAACCGGGAGCCGTAGCGTCCGGATCGCCATCGCCATCGCCGAGCCCTTCCCCGCAAACTAAGCAGCCTGACGTGCGGCAATTCCCTGCCGGCAGCTACCTCGTGCGCATGGACCAACCTTACAGCCGTATTGCCGATGCGCTGCTTGATCATCAGTACTGGGCGCCTAACGATCCGCAGCAGGAGGTCTACGACGACACTGGCTGGACCATGGGCGAACTAGGGAACGTGCAGGTCGTGCGCGTGACCGACGTGAAAGCGTTGAGTGCGGCCATGGAACGCGTGACTGGCGAAGTGCGGGCACCGGCAGCCGTAAACGGCAGCGGTTCGGTCTACCTTGTCAATCACAACGCCGACAACAGTCTCGTGACATTCCGTTACCGATTAAAGGATTTAGCCGTGGAAGCAGCGGAGGAGCCATTTGACGCTGCTGGCCGCAAATTCAATCGCGGCTCATTCATCATCCGTAAAGCCTCAGCTTCTGAAGTACAAAAGGCGGCGACAGAGCTGGGTCTGCAAGTCTATGCGGTCGGTACAGCTCCGTCAGTTAAGACTCATCCCGTGAAGGCGCCGCGAGTTGCAATGCTCCATACGTGGCTCAGCACCCAGGACGAAGGCTGGTGGCGTTTGGCTTTGGATCAGTTGGGAGTTCCCTACGCTTATATCAGCACGCAGGATGTGGCCAAGGATGCAGAGTTGAGACGCAAGTATGACGTAATTATTTTCGGTCCAGTTGGACGTGGTTCAGACATGATCATCGGCGGCATGCCGATGTGGGGCAATGCCCTCCCTTGGAAGACCACTGCTATAACTCCCAACCTCGGAAAGATCGACTCGACGGATGATATGCGCCCAGGTCTGGGTTACTCCGGTCTGTTGAACCTGCAGAAGTTTACCATCGATGGCGGACTCTTTATCGGCGTGATGGATACTGCCGATCTCGCCGTCAGCGCCAACTTTACACCCGGAGTCTCCATTGCTCGATCTCAGCGACTGAAAGCGATAGGTGTCGTATTGCGCTCGAAGGTTGTCGATTCGAGCAGCCCCATAGCGTACGGTTATGGCGATATGCTCCCAATCTATTGCTTCAACGGCCCCATATTCAACCTGAGCAATTTTGCCGGCGGCAGGGCGGGGCGGCCGCGTCCGGGCGCACGGATGACGGGGCGCGGTGCGCCTGATGATCCTGACACGGTTCAGGGTCGACCTCCGGTTGAAGCCCCGGAGCTGCCAACCGCGGAAGTGTGGGAGGCAATGCCTTTGACCGACGAGCAACGGCGCAACGGGATTAATGTTATTCCCCCGGCGATGCGCCCGCGTGTCGTCTTCCGTTACGCGGACAACAAGGATTTGTTTGTCTCAGGTTTGTTGGATGGCGGCGATGAGATTGCGCAGCATCCGATGATTGTCGATGTGCCTTCCGGGCAGGGACATATCGTGCTTTTCTCAAACAATCCCATCTGGCGCGGTCAGACCAAGGGCAGCTATTTCCTGGTGTTCAATGCGATTCTTAATTTCGATAACTTAAACGCGGGCAGGAAATTGGCGGAGAAGTAGAAGGAAGCCCGAGGCACTGTCCCTCCCAAGGAACTACACGCGTAAGTCTAATGATTTCAACAACGGCGTGATTGCGTCTTGTTCCTTTCAATGATTAGGCGGGCCGCCCGCGTCGGATGCTGAAGAGACAAGGCGATCTTTTCGCCCCGTTTCTTAACTTCGCGGCAGCATTGCGGCAAGCATCTCGAACTTGTCGTGAACGGCGCTGTAAGTCGCTTTGAGTTGATCGTTCGTCCCCCGCCGCGCGTCGACCCTGAACTTGGCTAACGCTTCGCGAAAACTGTCCAGCTCTTTCGCAAACTCTTCTTTTCTGTCCTCACTTGTACCGTTGGGCACACCGAGCTTAACAATCGCATTTCCGCGCTTCACTAGTAGGTTCGCCTGAGACCTGATGCGCCGGTAATCCTTCTTCGGAAGCGCATCATGTTCCAAAGGGTGAAGCACATCGTGGAACTTCTCATACTCCTGAGAGCTGAATCCATGTTGAGGAACGGCGTTGGTTGCTCCAGGAACAGAAAAACTCGCTGTTGATAACAAAACTGCCGTCAATACAAAGAAGGTCAATATTCGAAGTCGCTTCACGGTCAGTCCCTCCAGATTCGATTCAAAGATAAGAATTGCTTCCCTATTTCGTTGTAAGCAGATCGAACGCGTTTCCTAGCTAGCATCGCACGATCCACGAAAGGACACGAAATGAACACTAACTAGAACTTCGTGTTGATTCGTGTAGTTTCGTGGATCGGCTGTCGATAGACTGGAAAACGCGGTCAGAGAGATTATAATCCGAAAGTCCTCTTGCCAACGATGCTTTCGGATCTAGAGCACGCGAAGCGTGGCGAAAGCATAGAGCCTGAGGCGTGAGCCCCAGGACAATCGAATTTGAGTTCCGAGCCCGCGAAGCGTGGCGGCAGCGGCATCAAGAGAGACCGGATTAACGCACAAATAATATCCTAGTCCGCTGTCGCCCGCTCCTCGGGCTGTTGAATTTATTCATTCGTTGACCAGGGGCTTCGCTGCGCTCTACCCCAGGCTTTATGCTGTCGCCCGCTATCGCGTGCTGTGAGCAGATGAATCTCTTCGACGCAATTTTCAATTACAACTTGCCGGCGAAGCTTGCAGTTTTATACGAACAACAAGAAATAGCTTACGGTGATTTACGCGAGCAGACATTAAGGCTGTCGAGAGTCCTCGCTTTGCTGGGAATCACCCCGGGCGACCGCGTGGCGCTATTGCTCAGCGATTCACCCGAATTCATCGCTTCGTTCATCGCAATCGCTTCGAGCGGGGCAATTGCTGTCCCGATCAACATGGGGCTACGTCTCGATGAACAACAATTGATTCTCAACGACTGCGGTGCGAGTGTCGCTTTGGTTGAGTCACGTCTCAGCGATACCTTGCTTAGAAACCCAGAGGAAAGACTGCCCAGTCTCAAAGAGGTCATTGTCGTCTGCCGGAGCGACGATAACCCGCCTATCAGTCAACGGGAGGGCCCACCGAGCGGCCACGAATCAGGGCCGAGGATTCAAACGCTGCCCGAACTGCTGAGTGAAACCGAAGACCAACCCGAGCCGCAGTTTCCGTCGGCCAGCGAAGAGACGCCGGCATTTATTCTTTACACCTCCGGTAGTACGGGCGAGCCGAAGGGCGCCGTTCACTCCCAGGCGCACATCTATTACACGAACGACACTTTCTGCCGCGAAGTACTAAAACCGAAACCGAATGATCGGATCTTCTCATCTTCGCGACTACCCTTTGCTTACGGACTGGGCAACAGCCTCTCATTTCCCCTGCTGAATGGTGCGACCACAGTTCTCTGTCGCCACAAACCTTCCCCTGAAGTCATCAGCCGGATATTTGTCGATTACAAACCAACAGTCTTCTTCGGCGTTCCTGTTATCTACAATCTGCTGCTGGAACATCTTCGACGCGGCCACCCTCTCGACTGCTCAAGTCTGCGTATTTGCATTTCAGCCGGCGAAGCTTTACCGGCACCGTTGGGTGAAGAGTGGGAAAAAACGTTTGGCGTCCAGGTGCTTGATGGTATTGGCTCGACTGAGATGATGCACATGTTCATATCTAACCATGAAGGCGAGGTCCGTTATGGCAGCAGCGGCAAGCTGCTTGAGGGCTACGCCGCGCGTTTGCTGGATGAGCATGAGAATCCAACACCTCCCGGCGCCGAGGGCAACCTTTGGGTGAAGGGCGAGAGTGCCGCGCTGGGATACTGGCAAAAACCGGAAGTCACGGCCCGCACCTTCGTCGAGGGGTGGGTGCGCACGGGCGATCTCTACTTTTCAGATGATGGCTTCTGGTTTCACAGGGGGCGGAGTGACGACTGTTTCAAATCAAGCGGCCAATGGGTCTCGCCAGTGGAAGTTGAAGGAGCGTTGCTGCGGCATAAGCGCGTCAGTCGAGCTGCGGTGGTGGAAGATTTTGATAAAGACGGTTTGCCCTGTGCATGTGCTTTCGTTATCTGTAAGGATGTAGAATCCGATCTGAATAGGGTTGAAGAAGAACTCCGAGAATTTCTTAAAGCATCACTGCCGCGCTTTAAACAGCCGCGCCGGTACGTTTTTGTGAGTGAACTGCCATACACGGCAACCGGGAAGATTCAACGGTTCAAGCTGCGTGAACAACTGCGCAGTTCAGAGTCCAACCTTTAGGTTGCTGTTCCCCAATACTCAATGCCAGAACCGGGAGCGGTAGCGACCGCACTCAGCAGCCGAATCTCTTAATGTAGACTCCGGAATATGCAGACTTGTAATCTGACGCGGAATGATTCGCGAGTTGAGTGCGGTCGCTACCGCTCCCGGTTCTGTATCGATTGGCCATAAGATTCAATTCAGATCGCCGCGGCTTTGCTTCTTTACACCTTGCGAGCTATAAAGCTATCCATGCCTGACAAGAGTATCCAGGAAACTTACGCACCCCGGCTGGCTTGCTTCGGCTGTGGGCCGGCAAACGAAAAAGGCTTGCACGTCCGCAGCTTTCCGACGGGCGACGAAGTGGTGGCCGAGTGGCAGCCGAAACCGGAATATGAATCGTTCAACGGCATGTTGAGCGGCGGCATAATCGGCACTCTCCTGGATTGCCACTGCAACTGGACCGCCGCCTGGCAGCTGATGAAAAAGTCAGGTCAGGACCACCCACCCTGCACGGTAACAGCCGAATATTCAATCAAGCTGCTTCGTCCCACGCCGTCAGACAAACCGGTGCGACTGGTAGCCCGCGTAGTTGAAGCAACTGCCGATCGCGCTATTGTGGAAGCTGAATTGATCGCTCATGAGAAAGTCTGCGCCACCTGCCACGGCACGTTCGTGGCAGTGAAGCCTGGGCATCCGGCGTATCATCGTTGGTAGTTGGGTCGCACGTGCTTGAGTCGGGGTGCATAACTCAACTAGCTGCCTCTTTGTCTTGATCAGAGTTCAGTCTTAATCAGAGTTCCCAGAGTCCTTTGCACTTATCGTTAATGTCTCATCTAATACACCGCCCCCGACGGCTCCGACGAACGCCCGAGTTGCGCGCGCTCGTGCGCGAGACGCGTCTGGCGCGAGAGGATTTAATTCTGCCGTTGTTTGTCTGTCCCGGCCAAAATGTTCGTCGTGAGATTGGGTCGATGCCCGGCGTGTACAATCTGTCTGTCGATGAGATTGTGAAGGAAGCCGCCGCGGCCCACGACCTTGGTGTAACCGGAGTGATTCTTTTTGGCCTCCCGGAAACAAAAGACGAAATCGCATCCGGTGCTTACGCTGATAAAGGAATCGTGCAACATGCAGTGCGCGCAATTCACCACTCCGTGCCAGACATGATGGTCATAACCGACACCTGTCTCTGCGAGTACACTTCACATGGGCACTGCGGGGTGGTGCGTAACAACGAAGTCTTGAATGACGAATCTCTTGAGTTGCTGGCACTCACCGCGGTCAGCCAAGCGGCAGCAGGCGCGGACATCGTGGCGCCGTCGGCAATGATGGATGGGCAAGTTGGGACCATACGCGAAGCGCTGGACGGCGCGGGCTTCGAAAATGTAGCCATCATGTCGTATGCCGTGAAATTCGCCTCGGCTTTCTACGGCCCGTTTCGCGAAGCGGCCGACAGCGCACCGGCGTTTGGCGATCGGCGCGCATATCAGATGGATTCGGCCAACGCCCGAGAGGCAATTCGCGAAGCCGAGCTGGATTACTCCGAAGGCGCTGATATCCTGATGGTAAAACCCGCTGCGGTCTATTTGGATATTCTGAAAACGGTCCGCGACCGTTTCGACCTGCCACTCGCCGCCTACCATGTATCAGGGGAGTACGCGATGATAAAAGCGGCCTCACAAAAGGGCTGGATCGATGAGCAACGCGTAATGATGGAAACTTTAACCAGCATCAAGCGCGCGGGTGCGGACATTATTCTGACTTACTACGCCCGCGAAGCTATCAAAGCGCTGCGCTAACCAAAAAACAGATCAGCGGGCGGAACAAGTGGACAGGGGACAGATTGCCAATTGGCAATCTGCGCACTTTCTACGTTTCAAGCAACAAGCTAGTCGCAATTGTCATCACAGGAAGCGACGACTTTCGCGACTTTGCCCAGCTATCAAGAAGCACCCGCTCGAGTTGAAAACCTCAAGCGTCAGGAAATGTTCCCGAGGAGTTCTCATGACTCGACAGAGAACAATGTCAGCGCCTCGAATCAAGGGTCTTATTCTGGTTCCCCTACTGTTGTTTTTGGATGTCCAAGTTAAGGGGCAGTCCGGAAGGCGGGCGCCCAGCCGCGAATCCCGGTCAGCGTCGGACATCACGCCAGCTACGGACGGAAGCGCTAGTGCCCCGAGAGTTAGTGGCGAAAAAGGCAATCACAAACTCGAACAAAGAGTGACTTTGCTGGTGGCAAGGCAGTTGACTTCGAAACACCTGGCGAGCGAAATCACCATCTACGCGAGTTTTATCAAGCGTCTGAATGAATTCACAAATGTCGGCGGCACTTCGATTGGCGACGTAAAACGTCAGCAGGCAATATTGCGCGCACGGGAAGAGACGCAGTCGTTCGTGGTCTTTTTGCTGTTTGAGATTGACAACTTTCAGGAAGGCAGGCTAGTCCTCAACTCACCGGATCTGGAGGTCAAGTATTTCATATTTGCCCCAGGCACTGGTGAGCTAAAAACAAAAGGAAAGGTTTATTATCAAGCAATCGGTGGCGCGAAAATGCGAAAGGACAATTGGCCCAACGGCCCGCCCATCAAGATCACCGTCGAGGCCGCGGGGATAGAAACCGCCGAACGCGTTCACGATTGGCTGTTAGTAGCGGCAATGCCGCAACCACAAAAGTAAGCCTCGCTCCGCTGGGGTCCTAATTTCATTTTCTTTTTTGCGCTTTCGAAACAAGACCGCGTTTCTTGCTGGTTGAGCAATTTCAACCGATATAAGCGATCCACGAAATCACACGAATCGACACGAAATTTTTGTTAGTGTCATTTCGTGGGAGTTCGTGGATCGTCTCTCTTGGCTACTCGTCCTCACGCCGCAGCCCATGAGAGTCAGTACCATCTCATCTAGCTTTGGGTTTGGGTAAGGCCGGGCAGCTGCACAAATTACTTCAACTGTTCGCAACTTCATCCAGCGCAGCACTTAATCTTTCCAACCCCGCGGCCAGCGTTTCCGTATCGCCGGCAACCCCCAAGCGAAAATGCGCAGGCATCTCAAAGAAACTCCCCGGGACAACGGAGGTTTCATACTTTGTTCTAAGTGAAGCAATCAGCCCCTCCGTTGTCCCGTCTCTTACTCTTGGAAAAACGATCGTCCCGAATTTCGGTCTCACGGCTTCAAGATCATCGCGAGAATCGAGGAATTGATTAACCAACCCGTGATTGGTTAGCAGGAGGGCCCGCGCCCGCGCGGAAATTTGATCGAGTTGTTGCAGGGCAATCGCGCTCAACCGTTCTGCCGGATGCGCCGCCATCACGCCAAAGAGGTCGTTTAGTCGCCAGATGCCCTGTGCCACATCCGGCTCGGCCACGATCCAGCCACAGCGAAGTCCGCTAAGCCCGAAGGCCTTTGTCAGACTACTGGTGACCACAAACTCATTTCCGAGGTGGAAACAGGTGCGCACAGGTTTTTCAAAAAGGGTTTCGAGGTAAACCTCATCAACAAGCACCCGCGCATTCACACTTCGGGCAATCGCGCCTACCTGCCGAAGTGTTTCGTCGTCTGTCAGAACTCCCGAGGGATTGTGGAGATTTGTGATTACGATCAGGCAAGTCCGGGGGCTGATCTTTCCTTCGATTTCATCCGGGAGAGCTCTGAAACCCTCCTCGAAGCGCCGCTCGAAGCGTTTTACTTCTGCGCCGAGATGTTTCGCCAAAGCCAGCAATGGTTCGTACGTAGGATGCTCGATCAGCACCTCGTCTCCAGGCTTTAACAGGTAAGCCATCGCCAGATGATTGGCCAACGAAGTGCCAATGGCCGCAACGATCGAATCGACACTAACATTCAATCGCTGGGCAAGTCCCTGCTGCAGCGGCTCGTAGCCATAGCCGCCGGCTCGAGTAAGCTCAAGATCCTCGATGCGAGCACCGAGATCGCTAAGAGGCAAATTTCCCAGACCGCTGGTGGCAAGATTAAACCGCGCACTCGAACGCGTCTTGGCCCAGTGCATGTACTCGGAACCAATCACCCCCCGCGCTCCGTTCATGCCATCTTTCTCCCTCGCCAGAAAAAGTATGCTGGTATTCCAGCGCAGAGAATCGCTAATCCGATAAGCGTATTCTCTGGATACTTGTAGACTGTATTGATCACGACTAGCCAACAGATCACAACAAACAGGCCTGTAGTCACCGGATGGCCGGGCACTCTCGTAATCCCGTTCCATTCGGCAGCATCGCGATTTTCTTTTCGCCTTCGAAACACGAAGATGCAAGTCGCAGTTAGACCGAAGAAGATGAAGTCGACCGAAACTACATAATTCAAAATCTGCTCGTACCGTCCCGAGAGAGCGATGATTATGGCGAACAAACCCTGAATCGCGATGGCGACAATCGGCACTCGGGTCTTTGGATGGAGCCACCCCACGGACTTGAAGAACAAGCCGTCCTCGGCCATCGCAAAATAAACGCGCGGTGCAGTGAGCATTCCCTGACTCAGAAAGCCGAGAGTCGAGATGGCGATTCCGGCGGCAATCGCCCGCGCTCCGGTGTCTCCCAGCGCAAGTCGCATGATGTCGGAGGCGGGTGTAGTAGTCGCTGACAGACCTGAGGTGCCAAGCACGCGCAAACAAACGACGTTAACCGCCAGATAAAGAATCACCACTCCAGTGACGCCAATTATCAACCCTCGCGGAAGATTCTTTTTGGGCTCTCGTATCTCACCGGCGACGAAGCTCGCGGTTTGCCAGCCTCCATACGCGAAAAGCACCGGCACCATGGCCGCGCCGATCGTGCTAAGCAGATTGAGCGACACTGGCGGTGTGGGGTTCACAGTTTCGTCGGGATATGGGCCAGCCAACAGCAATCCGCACAAAATAAGCGCGAGGATCGCCAGAATCTTCAAGACCATGAGAAAACTCTGCACCGCGCTGCCGGCGCGAACACCAAGACAGTTGATGAGCGTCAAAGTGGCCAGCGCCAGCGTCGCGACCATCCACTCACCTAAGGCTAACCCGGTAAGCTGCAAAAAATATTTGGCGAAGGTCACCGCCACCGCTGCCATGCCCCCGGTCTGAATAACCAATAACAGAGCCCAGCCGTAGAGAAATGCGACTGACGGGTGAAAAGCCTCCCGGAGATACGCATATTGGCCCCCAACCTCCGGCCGCAGCGCGGCCAGTTCCGCCCAGATAAAAGCTGCGGCCAACGCGATCAACCCCCCCAAAGCCCAAACACCTAAAATCAGGAATGGTGTGTTGACCTGTCGCGCCACCACATAAGGATTAATAAAAATGCCCGAGCCGATGATGCCGCCCATCACGATCATCATGGCATCAAACAATCCCAGGCGGCGGACCAAACGCGACCGGGTCTGGGGCGGGGAGGAATTTTCCATTAGCAACCTTCAGGATTCGAAACACTTTGATCTGACTTCAAGCTCAGACTGAACCTCTGCCGATTGTCCAGTCGCGCAAAGTCGTTTGCCGCTCTGACATAACACCAGAATTTGGAGAAGGCTGGTGAGGGTTTGTACCATTTTAGAATTCCTTTCGTGAGGTTCGACCCTTTACAGGGTCGGAGGGGTTGTGAGGTTTCCGGAGCGGCTGCCCCCGGCCATTAACTTTCACGCCTTCAGCGTGAAGACTCAACTCCACGACTGCAGCGTGAAAACTTAGTGTTCCCTACACAGCCTCGGACTGCGAAGTGAAGTGAAACTCCTTGACCTTGAGCGCCGGCAGTAGCGCAGAGCTCCCGCCTTGTCCCTCCGCGCTGCCTACGCGCTCCGGCGCACCGATCATCTCGACATTCCCCGGCGCCAGTAGTTTCATCAAGCTCTGATTGAAGCGAAAGTTCTTTACCGGATATTGTACACGGCCGTTCTCGATATACCAGATACCGTCGCGGGTCAATCCGGTTTGCAACGCCGTCCGCAGATCCACACCTCGGATATACCAAAAACGACCGAGCAGGATTCCACGATCCGTGACTTTAATCATTTCCTCGAGGGAGGACGCACGGTGGGAACTTTCCATTATGTTATTCACCGGCCCTGGGGTGGGCTCCTTGCCTTTTTGCTGCGCCCAGAATCGGGAGTAGATTAAATTCTCCAATACGCCATTGCGTACCAGATAGATCTTCTGAGCGGGGATCCCACTCCGCGCACTTTGGGAACCTGGTAACTCGGGATTCCAGGGATCGCTGTAGATGTTGATCCGCTCATCAAAGATTTTCTGGCCCACCTTAGTCTTCCCGCCGGGAGCGGAAAATGGACTGCGTCCCTCGTCTGCGCTACGTGCGTCAAAACCAAACGCAAAACCTGAAAGCAGGTCGGCAACAGCTTGCGGCTCCAGGATCGCCGGGTAAACGCCCGGTTCCAAAGTGCGCGGCTGGCGCGCCTCCAGCGCCTTGCGAATAGCCTCACGCGCCACGCGTTTGACGTCGAGCTGGGCGACATCAAAATGATTCCTCAGGAAGTAGCCTGAACTTCCGCCGTCAGGAGTGCGCGCCGTGGTTGAGAGGCTGACCAAACTGGAGCGCGAATAGTTGAAATTTCCGTTTTTGGTAGCCGCAGCCGCGGCCGTGCCGCGCGCCTGATGAAACCCCGCGCCGACCACTCCAACTTTTTCACAGTTCGCAATGATATCGTTGATTGCCTGCGCGCGTTCCTGTAGTGAAATATTTGAAGTGCTCTGGGCGTAACCAGCCACCGGCTTATAAGTCTGAAGACCCAGAGTCGGCAGGTATTCGCGGTCGACGGGTGAAATGCGTGCGAGGCTCTCAGCCTCGGCAACGGCGGCTCGGAGCGACTCGTCGTCGACTTCGTTTGTGGAAGACGAGCCGCGTTTCTTGTCAATCCAAACCGTCACCCCAACAGTCGTATTCTCGCGGGCTCCGCTGGTAGTAAAAGCGTTGGCTGCGAATCGCAAGTGCGAATAGTTTTCGCTGCCCACACTGACAGCGGCATCATCGGCTTTTACGTAGCGGAGCAGTTTATCTGTAAGCTCGCGGGCTTCTTTTTCAGTAAGTAACATCCAGACTCCCCCGTCCTGGAACATCGAACCCAAAATAACCCAGCTGTTCGGTCTTTTTTCGTGCGGTTTCGGTTCATTTCGTGGATCGTGTCCTTGCCAACCATATAGCGGATCCACGAAATCTCACGAAGAATCGCGAAAATTAAAGCGCTCTTCCCTCATCATTAGACCGGAACGTGCTATCCCGTTCTTTAAAGAGAACCCCCTTAGCTGGCGGCTGTGTTCAGAACATTGACTTGACGGAAACGCGCTACCGGGCAACCGTGGCTAACCGCATTCGATTGGCCCGGCTCGCCCTTACCGTCATTAAAGCTGCCACCGATCTCGTAAGTCGCTTGTCCGCCCAATCCATCACAGGAATTCCAGAAGTCGGTCGTGCGCGACTGGTAGGCAACATCTCGCACCATGGGGCCCACTTTTCCATTCTTGATCTCCCAGAATGTCTGGCCGCCGAATTGGAAGTTGTAACGTTGCTGATCGATCGAATAGCTTCCGTCGCCGTAGATGAGAATCCCCTTCTCCACCCCTGCCACCAGGCTGTCCATGCTCGTGTTATCCGACGCCGCCTGCAGTGAGACATTGGGCATCCGGGGAAAGGAAATGCTGCCCCAGCTATCGGCGTGCAAACAACCATAAGACTTTTTGCCGGGTGCTATCTGGGCAAGGTCACGAGTGGTTTGCCAGTCCACGAAAACGCCGTCTCTAATCAGATGCCACTGCTGTCCGGGGACACCTTCGTCATCGTATCCGACCGTTGCCAGCCCGCCGCGCTGAGTTCGATCGGCAACGAAGTTCACGATCTTGGATCCAAACTGCAGCTTGCCAGTCTTATCTGGAGTTATAAAACTGGTGCCGGCATAGTCAGCTTCCCACCAGAGCGCGCGATCGAGTTCTGTCGGATGGCCCACCGACTCGTGTATGGTCAACCACAGATGCGACGGATGCAACACCAGGTCATACTTGCCTGGCTCGATCGGCTTCGCCTTGAGTTTGGTCACCGCGTCGTGGCCCGCCCGCTCTGCTTCCTGCAGCCACGGATACTTTTCCAAGTACTCGTACCCCAGTCCCTGCGGTCCGCCAAAGGAACTACGCGACTGAAAATCGCCTGTCGAGCTGCTGACGGCCGTCACGTTGAAACTCGGATTAGCACGAATGATGTACTGCTCGATGCGGGAGCCGTCAGTTGAGGCATAGAATTTCTGTTCGTTTACAAACCCCATGGAAGAACTGACAAAGCTCACGCCATCGGTCTTCAGCGCCTGCTCATTCAGCTTCAGGAGAAACTGAATCTTGTCGTCGATGGCAACGTCAAAAGGATCTTTTTCAAAGGCGCTCTTCCAGTTCGCGACGGCTTTGGACGCCGGCGCCATGGTCACTCGTTTTCGCTGGTAGACTGAATTTGCCCGGGCAATCTCTACCGCCTGTCGCGTAAGACGCCGTACTTCCTCAGGAGAAACATCGCGACTGGAAGCGAAACCCCAGGTCCCCTTGAAAAGCACGCGTACTCCAAAGCCGAAATTCTGGCTGCGCGAGACATTCTGCACCTGCTTCTCCCGAGTGGAGATCTGCTCATTGCGATAGCGGTTGATTCTTATGTCGGCGTAAGTCACGCCCAATTTACGCGCGGCACTGAGCGCGATATCGGCAAGCGCATTCTTGTCTACAGCAGCAGCGGCTGCTGCTTCGGCCATCTGAACTCCGCCGACCCATGCTGGCAGCGCCGAGGGCAACGCTGCTGCGCCGGCCACGAAGCCGGCCGTCTTGATAAACTCGCGTCTAGAGGTTGTCATCTCGAGACCTCGCTGTCTGTATTCGGAAGTTCTAAGAAAAGCCTGCGCTTGGAAATGTGTTGCGGTCTATAGCTCCATCTTAGCCTGTGCGGGTACTGTGTCGAAGTAATGCCAAGCCTCAGCGAATTCTTGTAAGAGCTTCGGGTGAATCCCTGGCAGTTTGGGATCCCCAAAATACTTCCCAAAGCGGCCTGCCTCGGTTGTTAGAACTGAGCCAGGCACGATGTAATATCGAACCGCTTCTCCGGGCTTGTTCAGGAGGACAAATACGTAGATGTGCCCCGCCTTTACTTTATCCCGGCCGATAAGAAAAGTTTGTCTTGCGTAGCGCTTTAACTTGGACGGCGAAGGTATGATCTATTGCAGCATTATGCGCAAGCAAGTCAATGGCCTTGGCATTGCCGAACGTAACTGAGGTTTGAAAACCACGCTTCAACAACTCAGCGGCAACGAAGAATTCACCAGCAAGAGCGAAGAGCCCACCATCGACGCGAGTTTTGGTTGGAATTGCCACGGCCATCAGAGACTCCTTTCAGGTAAATACTTTCGAGCCGCATGCCCGAATTAAACCCCTGCCGCACAAGTCAAACTCTAATCAAGTGCGGTAAAGAGTCAAGAGCCGCAGCCTCAGCCGTAGCGCAGGCCGCGTCAATTACTGGCTGGAACGAGTTCCCATCGTTTGGCGCGTTCAATCAGCGCTTCTTCGAGCTGGGGCCAGTCGTGCAAGGTAGCCGGCTCGAAATCTGCGCCGTTTGGCCAAACCAATGTATGAACCTCGGGATCAATCCTAACCTTATTGAAGACTTCAATGTCTCGTAAAGGCCGGTATAGCTCGCCGGCCAAGATACGCTGGAAATTGATCGTCTGTTCGCTGAGATCGTCAAAGACGACTCGAAGTGTGTATGGCCCGACGATGTTGAATGAAGTGACTCGATAGATTGCATGAACCATGGTTTAACCTACCTAAGCGGTTCAATCGGCAAAGGTGCCTGCCCGGCCTGCAGCATTTCCCAGTCTTCGATCAACTCTAGTTGATGCAATTCCGCCCACGCTTCAACCAACCTTTGCTGCCTCCTGGGTAAAGAACCAGAAATTACTTCGACTGGATCAATGCTCAAAACAGCGACATGCTCCTGGTAGTAAGCGTGAAAGTGCGGCCTGTGATGAGGTGCACCAAGCTCCGAAAACATCCGGATGATTATGCCAAAAAACCTGCTTAGTTCCGGCACGCACCTAGCTTAGCAGAGACCTGCGGGCTACAGCCAGACTATCAGTCACCCATTCGGGCGAGGTGCCCCCGATTTGTGACTTTGTTCCCAGTGTTCGCTCGAGAGAAAGCGACACCAACACGTCGTCCTCAATTGACGCGGATAGCGAGCGCATTTCTTCAATGGAGAGTTCGTGAAGTTCAAGTCCACGCCCGATCGCGTGCACGACGATTCTTCCCACTGTCTCGTGCGCTTCGCGAAAAGGCGTTCCTTTGCGCACGAGATAATCGGCCAGCTCCGTGGCATTCATGTAACCTGTTGATGCGGCATCGCGAGTGCGTTCCTCGTTGACGCTCAGGTTGCGCAGAACCGTTTCGGTGACTCCCAAACAGGCGCTGACGGTGTCAAACGAATCAAAGACCGCCTCTTTGTCCTCCTGCATGTCTTTGTTGTAAGCAAGCGGCAAGCCCTTGAGCATTGCCAGCAAGGATGTACCATGGCCGAAAACGCGGCCGGCCTTACCGCGCACAAGTTCCATCGAGTCGGGGTTCTTCTTTTGCGGCATCAGGCTGGAGCCAGTGGCCACCGCATCACTCAATTCGAAAAAACCAAATTCAGTGGTCGCATAGAGGATGACATCTTCCGCCAGCCGCGAGAGGTGAACCATGATCAGCGAACCGGCGCTCACAAACTCCACGCAGAAATCACGATCGCTTACCGCGTCAATACTGTTGCGAGACACGCTGTCAAAGCCCAGCTCGCGCGCCACGGATTCACGATCGATAGGGTAGGAAGTTCCGGCGAGTGCCGCGGAACCGAGTGGCAATACGTTCACCCGTTTGCGGCAATCCTCAAGGCGCTCGCGATCACGGGACAGCATTTCAAAGTAAGCCAGACACCAATGTGCGAAGAGTATGGGCTGTGCTCTTTGCAAATGTGTGTAACCCGGGAGCACGGCGCCGAGATGCGCCTCAGCCAAATCCAACAAAGCCCCCTGGGTGGCACTCACGCGCTGGAACAGATCGTCTACCGCTGCTCGCAACCAAAGGCGAAGATCGGTAGCGACCTGATCGTTTCGGCTGCGCCCGGTGTGGAGCTTTCGTCCCGTGTCGCCTATCAACTCCACCAGGCGAGCCTCCACGAACGAATGAACGTCTTCGGATTCGAGGTTGTCGAAATAGCCAGCGGCGGTGCCGCGATCGAGTATGGTTTGCAGGCCGCCGTTAATCTTCGCTGCTTCCTCGCCGGTTAGCACGCCGGCACTCGCCAGGCTATTGCAGTGGGCCACACTGGCGCGCACGTCAGCCGCAAACAATCTGCGGTCGAAACCAAACGAGCGGTTGAAATCAACAAAGCCGCGATCCGCTTCGCCGATGAATCGTCCCCCCCACAAGTTTTTGGAATCGCCCATTCGCTCCTCCCCTTATCGCTTTATCCTCATGTTATCGCAGCGTGGTCCACTCAGTTTAGCAGTGGTCGCCACTGCTCTACATCGACGCTTGCACACTCTTCAGCGTAGGTGGCGTGTCGCTCACTACAGAACCGCGAGCGCTGGTGGCGACCGGATCCTAAACTCAACGTCGTCATAATTGCCGTTTCACTCAGCGTAGAGTGCTTGGATCCGTCGCTACGGCTCGCGGTTCTGTATCGGACCGCTCCAAGTAGTTTGACGCGTAAGCATCGACAGTGCTAGTCTATGCATCTATGCATTGTTTATGCAAGATGCATGCATATAACAGAGATGGTCAAAGATAGGCGGCAAAGACGGATTCTGAGTTTGATACGAGCCAAGCCTATTGGCACGCAGGAAGAGCTCAGGTTCCTACTGGAAAGAGCGGGCGTACCGGCGACGCAGTCCAGTGTGTCTCGCGACCTCGAGGAGTTGGGGGTGGTAAAGCATCACGGGCACTACACGGTGCCGCGCGCAAATGGAGCCGCAGCGCGGGGACTCTTGAGTCTCGCTATGGCCGGCGAGAGTCTTGTTGTGGCGCGCACTGAGCCGGGACTGGCATCCGCCGTGGCCGTGAAGATCGACGGCGCGGCAATCGAGGAGATTGTGGGAACGATTGCCGGCGAGGACACGGTCTTCATTGCGGTTAATGACCACAAAGCACAGCGAGCCGCTATTAAGAAAGTTTGGGACTTGTTTGCGTAGAAGAACTTGGTTCTTTGAGCTTGGAGCTTTGTAGTTCGGTTCCGATCACTTCTGGTAATACGAACGAATCCAAAGTACGAAGAACAAAGTTCACAGAACAATTGATGATCATGAAAGATAAAGAAAACAAGATCCGCAAGATAGTCCTGGCATATTCCGGCGGGCTTGATACGTCCGTCATGGTGCGCTGGTTGAAGGAGCAATACGGCTGCGAGATTGTTTGCTATTGCGCTGACGTCGGCCAGGGTGAAGAAATGGAGGGGCTGGAGGCCAAGGCGCTCGCCACGGGTGCCTCAAAACTCTACGTGAAAGACCTGCGCGAAGAGTTCGTCCGCGAATACGTCTGGCCTGCCGTCAAGGCGAACGCAGTGTATGAGGGTGTCTATTTGTTGGGTACTTCCCTCGCCCGCCCCGTGATCGCCAAAGGCCAGATCGAAATCGCGCGCACAGAGGGAGCGGATGCGGTGGCGCACGGGGCCACCGGCAAGGGCAACGATCAGGTGCGTTTTGAGTTGACGTATTACGCACTCGAACCCGACATCAAAGTGATAGCCCCCTGGCGTGAATGGGAGTTTAAAGGCCGTAGCGATCTGATTGCTTACGCGCAGGAACACAAGATTCCCGTCACCGCCACGCACGAGAAGCCATATTCGACGGATCGCAATCTCATGCACATCTCCTACGAGGGCGGCATTCTCGAGGATCCCTGGGCTGAGGTCCCGGAGAACATCTTTCAACTGACCCGCTCTCCTGAAAATGCAAAGGCCCAGGCTGAATATGTGGAGATCTCTTTCGACAAAGGCGAACCTGTGGCCGTCAATGGCGAGCAGATGGGACCCGTTTCACTTCTCGAGGCCTTAAACAGGATGGGTGGTGAGCACGGCATCGGCCGGGTGGATCTCGTCGAGAACCGGTTTGTGGGAATGAAGTCACGCGGCGTTTATGAAACTCCCGGAGTGACTATCTTGCTGGCCGCACACCGGGCGCTCGAATCAATTACCCTCGACCGCGAAGTGATGCACCTACGCGATTCTTTGGGAGTGAAGTTTGCGGAGAGCGTTTATTACGGATTTTGGTTTGCCCCGGAGTTTGAGTTGTTGCGCGAGATGGTTGACGCGACGCAAAGAAAAGTTACGGGCGACGTCCGGGTGAAGCTCTATCGCGGCAACGTCCTCACAGTCGGGAGACGGTCGCCTTATTCGCTTTACAGCGAAAAGCTCGCAACTTTCGAGGCCGATTCGGTCTACAACCAGCGCGACGCGGAAGGGTTTATAAAACTGAACGCCCTGAGATTGAGACAACGCAACAGAGGTAGCAAGAGATGAACGAAACCAACAAAACAATTGCCACGCCCTACGCGGTCGTCCGCATCGTCGAAGCCGACAAGCTTGGTTCGGCCACCTCTCCGCTCGGTCTTGCGCGTACGGTAGCCGTTACGAATGCTAGTAGCACGCCGCAGGCCGGAGACGTTATCGCCGTGCGCACTCTAACCGATAGCGCCACTTACAACATGCTCGAACTGCCGACCGGAAGGCTAGCGAAGATTAACCTCGGCGACGTGATCATTGGCGTCCTGGGCCGACGACGTGCGTTGAAAGGGTTTGTTGGCGATGTGCCGCAGACCGTCAGCGTCGGCGATCAACTTCATCTGCTTAATCTAGGCGGAGTCATCGGCCATTGCACGGGGCATCACTCCAGCCTGGGCGATGCGATCAAAGTTGAAGTGATGGGCGTGGTGTGCGACGAAAACGGGCGGGCACTGAACATTGCGGATGCTGCACTGCCCCTACGTTCAAATCTCGGTGAGACGGCGCCAATTGTGATGGTTGCGGGAACCAGCATGAATAGCGGCAAGACCTACGCCGCGGCCGAACTAATAAAACAGGCCACTCGCGCCGGCCTTCGGGTGGCGGCGGGCAAACTCTCTGGCGTCGCCTGCCTGCGCGACACCTTGAACATGGCTGATCACGGAGCGATCGCGACCGCAAGTTTTCTCGATTGCGGACTTCCCTCAACTGTAGATGCGGGCGATCTCTCGCCTGTCGCCAAAGCGATCATTTTTAAGCTCAATGAAAACTCCCCTGATTTGATCGTGATTGAATTGGGAGACGGAATTCTGGGCGGATATTCGGTCGAGTCAATCTTCGATGACCTTGAATTACGGGAGCAAACCGCCGCCATCATCTTCTGCGCTTCGGATTACGTGGGGGCTTGGGGCGGGATAGAACTGTTGCGCAAACGAGGAATCGAAATCGATGTAATTTCCGGGTCGGTAACGGATTCACAAATGGGTGAGGACTACATTAAGAACGAATTTGGCATTCCTGCGGCAAATGCCAAACGCAACAGCGCCCTTCTCTTCGAGCTGATCAAGTCGAAGGTAGAAGCAGCGGGCCCCAAGAATCCCGTTGGCGCCGGCGTTTAGTCTTTGGTTACCGGCTCTTGCGCATCATGACCAGGGCCAGGACAAGAAAGACGATGCCCACGTAGATAAACGTGCGTTGTCCGGTTGCACCGATAGCGATGAAAGCTATCGCCAGGGCAAGGAAGGGAGCAAAACGTTTGTTTCACCTCGGTGATCAGTAGACGTGTGCTTCTTCGGAGTGCGGGCTTAGTTTCGCACGCAGCGACGTTAAGTTAAAGGTCGATGATGACGACGAGCAGTATACGAGTGGGAATTTTCGGCGGTTCGGGCTATGGCGGCTCGGAACTGTTGCGCATTCTCCTCCCGCACCCGAACGCCGAGATTGCTTTCGTAACTGCTAACGAACAAGCTGGAAAACCCATTAGCGAAGTGCATCGAAGTCTTCATGGTCTGACGGACTTGAAGCTCTGCAAAGTGCCGGAGGATCTCGAGAACCTGAGAGATCTCGATTGTGCGTTTCTCGCCCTGCCCCATGGACAGGCGATGGAGATTGCGCCGTGTCTGCCGTCAAGCGTCAAAGTGATCGATCTATCCGGCGACTTTCGGCTGCGGGACAAGAGCGAGTTTGAGCACCACTATGGCCGTGAGCACACGGCGATGGACACTCAAGCGGAGTTTATTTACGGTCTCACCGAAACAAATCGTGACGCGATCAGGAAGGCTCGACTGATTAGCAATCCCGGATGCTTTGCCACCGCAACTTTGCTCGGCCTGGCGCCGCTCGTAGCCGGGGACCTCATAGAAGGCCGCGTAGTCGTGGACGCTAAAACCGGCTCTTCCGGTTCCGGCGCTAAAGCAGCGGCGAACACGCATCATCCCCAACGAATGAATTCGTTTTACGCCTACAAGCCATTTACTCACCAGCACGTGCCGGAAGTAGAGCAGGCACTGCGGGCGAGCGGAAACTGGAACAGCGAACTTGTCTTTATGACCCATTCGCTTCCCGTCGCGCGCGGCATCTTTGCCTCCATCTATGTCGAAACTAAGCAAGAGATGAATGATGAAGAAGTGCGCTCCGTTTTCAGCGACTTCTATAACGGTTCGTTCTTTATCCGAATCGTGAAAGGATCCCCGGACATCAACTGGGTCAAGACCACAAACTTCTGCGATCTAGGTTTTGCAACACGTGGACGTCAGCTGGTGGTTTTCTCGGCTCTGGATAATCTCGTCAAAGGGGCAGCGGGACAGGCGGTGCAAAACATGAATCTGATGTTTGGGCTCGATGAAAAAACAGGTCTGATGTTGATAGGCACTAATCCCTGAACCCGCCAAGTTAAGGCAGTACAACAAAGAGACCAATCTATGGACCTCGCAGTTGCCCCTATCAAACCAGTGATAACGATCGCCGATCTCGACAAGATAGACATTCGCGTCGGCACTATACTGTCAGTGGAAGACGTGACCGGCGCTGACAAACTACTGAAGTTGACTGTAGCTCTTGGGAATATCCAACGAACGATCCTCGCGGCAATGAAACAGGAGCGTGAAAACCCGCAAGAGATCTTAGGTAAACAAGCATTGTTCGTGGTGAACCTGGAACCGAGGAAGATGATGGGCCAGAACTCAGAAGTCATGCTGTTTGATATCGGTTATGCCGATGGATTAGCGCCCGTGCTGGCCGTTCCAGAGAGCAAAATTCCCGACGGGACGAGGGCAGGATGAGAGTGCGACCTTCTAAAACAACCGCGGGCACTGTGGCCAGGGAGGAGAGGTTTCAACTCGCGACATACAAGAAGATGTCGATCATAGCTGAGCGGGGCAAAGGCGTCTGGCTTTACGCTAGCGATGGCGAGAAATATCTCGATCTCTATAGCGGTCACGCCGTCGCTGGAACCGGCCATTCGCACCCGCATGTAGTAGCAGCGATAGTCGAGCAGGCGGAAAAATTGCTTTTCTACTCAAACCTAGTCTATTCCGAGGGGCGCGCCCGCGCTGCTGAGAAACTTGTCTCGCTGGCCCCGGAGTCGCTCACTAAAGTTTTCTTTTGCAACTCTGGGACTGAGGCTAATGAGAACGCCATGCGCATGGCCCGCCTCGCATCGGGCCGGGAAAACGTAATAACCTTCTCCGGCGGTTTTCATGGACGCACGGCCGACGCTATCAGCGCCACCTTTCTGGGAAAGTATCGCGAGTTGGGTAAGCCGAATGTGCCGGGTCACCTGCAAGCCGAGTTTGGCGACATAGAATCGGTACGAAAGGTGGCTGACGAAACGGTCGCCGCAATTATGCTGGAACCGATTCAGTCGATGGCCGGCGTGCGCACCGCCGCACCCGAGTTCTTTCGTGAACTGAGACAAATCTGCGATGCACTGGAGATGGTCTTGATTTATGACGAGGTTCAAACGGGCGTCGGCCGCACTGGTGAATGGTTTTTTGCCGGCAGTGAAGCGGGCGGTGAAATTGTTCCCGACGTAATCACACTCGCCAAGGCGCTTGGTAGCGGCATTCCGGTCGGTGCGTGCTTGGTTTCTGAGAAAGTCGCCGCGCATATCAAAGAGAATGACCTGGGTACCACGTTTGGCGGCGGCATGATGGCCATGGGCGCGGTCACCGCAACGCTCGAAGCAATAGAGGACGATTCAATGTTGGAAAATGTGAAAGAGGTGGAAGCGCACTTGCGCGACCGAATTACCGAGATACCACAAGTAACGCGGGTGCGAGGTCTGGGTTTCTTAATCGGTCTGGAGTTTGCCGACAAAGCGGAGCCAATTCACAAGGGTCTGCTGGAGCGAAAGGTGATTACCGGTACCTCGAGTGATCCGAAGGTGTTGCGGCTTTTGCCGGCCCTCTGCCTCAGGTCTTCGGAAATAGACCTGTTCATAGACGAGCTTAAAACCGTGATAGCTAACCGGGGTTCGCAGAGGGAGGGCATGATTTGAATCTCAGTTGGTTTGATCTGGCCGGATTCGTTGGAGTTGTGCTGATCGTGATTGCCTATTTGCTACTGCAGCTCAACAAATTGCCTAGCTCCGCGCCTGCTTATTCATTGCTGAATGCGATCGGTGCCTTTCTGGTAATGGTCTCCCTCGCATTCGACTTCAACCTGTCGGCATTTCTGATGGAAGCGTTCTGGTTTCTGATCAGTTTGTTTGGGCTCTTTCGCGCAATTTTTTCGAAGTCTGCTGCCGCCAGGGCTTGAGGTCACTAGAGCGTGAACCAACTCTTCGGGCTGATAGCGTGGATTAGGGATTGGGTTGGGTCTTCACGCTGAAGGCGTGGAAGTCAATAACCGGGGCAACGTGCCGGAAAAACCGACAACCGATTCCGACCCTGAAGGGGTCGAACCTCGCGAAAGGCCGAGATGACTTAAAACCCGAATTTCACGTTGACCTTGTCGCAAGAGTTGATGTTTGACCCTTTCAGGGTCAGGCATTGTTTCATTGGTTATCCGTGGGCGTCGCGAAACGCTCGCTCACGGCTATTGAATTCATCCCTTTCAGGGATGAGAACTTCACGCTAAAGGCGTGGCTTGGGATTTGTTCGCTCAAGGTTATCGAATTCATCCCCTTCAGGGATGGGACGTTCACCGTGCAGCGTGAACTGAGTCTGCAACGGCATGAAAAACTTTCTGAATACTGTAGACTACTCGCGAGAAGATCTGGAGCGCTTGATTGATGCCTCGTCGCGGTTCAAACAGGGCATCGACGTGTCGAAGCCGTTGGCTGGCCGTTCCGTGGCGCTGGTTTTCTTCAATCCCAGCTTGCGCACCCGCGCCTCAATGCAGGTCGGTATCTACGAACTAGGTGGTAATGCAGTAGTCCTCGAACCAGGCGGTACTAGCTGGACTCTGGAACACCGAGCCGGCGCAGTGATGGACGGCGATAAGACGGAACATCTGGCAGAGTTTGTACGGGTGCTCGGTCGCTACGGCGCGGCCATCGGCGTCCGGACGTTTGCCGCCATGAAAGATTGGAGCGATGAGCGGGAGGATCCGGTGCTCAATGCCTTCGCAAAATACTCAGAAGTACCGATTATCAATCTTGAGTCCGCGATGCATCATCCCTGCCAGGCCTTGGCCGACATGATGACGATTGGGGAAAAGCTCGGCACCGGCCGAAAAAGAGTGGTGCTAACCTGGGCCTGGCACCCTAAGGCCTTGCCGATGGCGGTGCCTAATAGTTTTGCTCTGGCTGCCGCCCAGATGGGCCATGACCTCGTGGTTGCCCACCCAGTGGGTTACGAACTCGATGAGAAGTTGATGGCAACAATCAGCCAAAAAGCCATCGAAGCGGGCGGCACGGTGCAGGTAACGCACGACATTGATCAGGCCTTTGACGACGCTGAGATTGTTTATGCGAAGAGCTGGGGCGCGAAACAATTCTACGGAACGCCGGAGCGGGACATTGCGGAGCGGGCGCAGTATCGTGAAAAGTGGATTGTGGATGAAGGGAAAATGGCACGCACGCATAACGGGTTTTTCATGCACTGTCTACCGGTGCGGCGCAACGTGATCGTGACCGACGGGGTAATTGATTCCCCGGCGTCGGCAGTGATCGACGAGGCGGAGAACCGCTTGCACGTGCAAAAGGCAATCTTAGTGTCAATCGTGAATCGTCAATCATGAATCGTGAATCGCGGAGAGGAAGGACCATCCGCAGATTACGCAGATTAATCAGCGATCCGCGAATCACACGAACGAACACTAATTGCCTGTGGTATCTTTTTTTTTCGTGGAATTTCGTGGATCGTGTCCTTGTTGCGACTAACAGCTATGATGTGAAATCTGCGTAATCTGCGGATAGTCCTTTCTCTCCGCGATTTACGATTCACGATTCACGCGCCCTCAGAGAATGACGGACATGAGCGAAGCAACACAAGAAGTCGGGAACCAGTTACGCCTCGATTTACTACGCGAGGCGCTGCCCTATATTCAACGTTTCAAAGGTCAGACTTTTGTCGTCAAACTTTCGGGTAAGGCGACTGAGGATCTTGACAACCTCAGCTCGCTGGCTGAGGAACTGGCTTTGCTTCACCAGGTTGGCATACGCATCTGCGTCGTGCACGGTGGCGGAAAGCAGTTGAGCGAGCTGGCGATACGCATGGGCATCGAGCAAACCATCATCAACGGCCGTCGAGTGACCGACGACGCGACACTCGAGATGGCGAAGATGGTTTTTGCTGGAACAATCAATATTGACATTCTTTCCGCATTGCGTAACCGAGGCATTGAAGCAGTCGGCCTGTCAGGCATCGATGGAAACATAGTTCATGCTGAACGCCGGCCAGCGAGGGAGATCCTCAACCGCGAAACCGGTGAACGCTCACATGTCGATTTTGGTCACGTGGGCGATGTAGTGGAGATCAATGCCCGTTTACTGATGGTCTTGCTGAAGGAGGGCTACCTTCCCGTTATTTCATCGCTGGGAGCCGACGCCGAAGGAACGGTATTCAATATCAATGCCGACACCATCGCCGCCGAGATTGCGGTCCAACTGAAAGCGGAGAAATTGATTTTGCTGTCCGATGTCGATGGTATCCATCTGCGGGCAGGCGACCCCGAAACCAAGCTCTCACAACTGACCTCCGATCAGGCCGATGCTCTAATCAACGACGGGAGCGCTACCGGCGGGATGATTCCCAAACTCCAGAACATTTCCGAGCTGCTGCGCCGCGGTGTCCACAGCGCGCACGTCATCAGCGGCACGAAACGCAATGCCCTGCTTTCCGAGATTTTCACCGATAAAGGAACAGGCACAATGATCGTGGCATAATCTACTCATGGACAACGAAGCCATCGCCCGGAGCTTCTTCCGCCTTGCCGCGCTGATGGAGATTCGTGGCGACGATCCGTTTCGCTGGCGCTCTTACCGCAATGCGGGTGAAGCCATCGAAACATGGCCCACGCCGTTGAAAACAATCGCCGCAGATGAAGGTGTCCCTGGCTTGCAGACCATTCCCGGAGTCGGCAAGGCAATCGCAGGGAAGATTGTCGAGCTTCTTGATCGAGGCACCTTCAACGCGTGGGAAAGAATCACGGCAGAGACGCCCGCGACCCTACTTGACCTGCTTGAGGTCCCCGGAATTGGACCAAAGACGGCAGCTACTCTTCATCAGAAGTTCAAAGTCTCGTCGCTGGCTGAATTGAAGAAGTTCGTGGCCGGCGGCGGTTTGAAAATGGTCGACGGTATTGGACCAAAGACTGCGGAGAGAATTAAGGAAAGCTTGCGCCTTTAATTCAAGCGGTTAATGTTCAATCAGTTCAGAGTTCAAGCTCTAACTTGCTGCGCCCGATGATTCAAGCAGTTTAGAGTTCAAGCTTTAGCTTGCTGCGCGCCACCCGCGCTCCTCACGACTCGATGTACAACTGGCGTAAGCTCACCGAAGTTCAGAAGCAGGAAGCCCTTGCGCTTCGTCAGTCGCGCCGTCTGCCCTGGCACTCACCACCTCACCTGGATTTTGATGGGGCGCGTCAATACCTGATCTCCTCCGCGTGTTACGAGCATCGCGCGGTTATCGGCACCACTGCGGAACGCATGACGGAATGCGAAACATCAGTAATTCAACTCTGTGAAGAGTTTTGTTCGCAGATTTATGCCTGGTGTATACTCCCGAACCACTATCACGCTTTAATTCAAAACTGATCGAATTAAGAAATTGCGGCTCAGTTTGGGCCAATTCCATGGGCGCTCATCATTTAAGTGGAACGGAGAGGATAACCTTCGCGGACGAAAAGTGTGGCACAACTGCTTTGAGCGGCCCATGAAGTCCGAACGCCACTTCCTGGCTACCTTGAACTACGTGCACCATAACCCCGTACACCATGGATATGTTGAGCATTGGCAGGATTGGCCGTGGTCAAGTGCTCGGGAGTTCTTGAGCAAGTTGGTCGTGAACGCGCTACGACGCTCTGGAAGAAATACCCCATACTGGACTATGGCAAGAAGTGGGATCACTAGTCGTTCTGTTCCCTGGGCTGCTGTGTGCCCGGGTTGCCACAAGCTAAAGCTTGAACTCTAAACTTTTTGAATCCATTTGAAGGAAAAGGGATGAAAAAGATCAAACGTCGTGACTTCATGCGAAGTGCGGTCGCGGGCCTAACTCTCGCCGCCAGTAAATCAGCCATGGGCCATTTCCCTGCCGTCGTTATACAGAGTGGTGTGAAACCCCTGGTCATTGCTTCCGCCAACGGCAACCGCTTCAAGCACGACGGCAACGTAAGCTCTGTGCAAAAGGCCTTCACCATGATTACGCAGGGAGCTGATGTGCTTGATGCTGTGATTGCCGGCGTGAACATCTGCGAACTCGATCCGCTGGACGACAGCGTGGGATACGGCGGCCTGCCAAATGCCGATGGGATAGTACAGCTTGATGCCTCGTGCATGCATGGACCGAAGAAACGCGCCGGAGCCGTGGCATCGCTGGAAGGTGTGCGCGCGCCATCCCTCGTTGCCAAAGCGGTACTGGAAACTACGGACCACCATCTACTCGTCGGCAAAGGCGCGCAGATGTTTGCGCGCAATATGGGGTTTAAAATCGAGGATGACCTCAACACCGAGAACTCGCGGCAGTTATGGCTGGAATGGAAGCGTCGCACCGATCCCTCACACTATCTTGATCCAAAAATCCGCGGGGAAGTCTGGCATCGCGAAGGCTTGAAGATGGTTGCTGAGGGAATAGTAGACCGCGACCACTATTACGGCACGATCAACTGCAACGGCATAAACTCAAAAGGTGAAATCTGCGGCGTGACAACCACGAGCGGGCTGGCGTGGAAAATTCCCGGGCGAGTCGGTGACTCGCCCATCCTGGGAGCGGGTCTTTACGTTGATGGCAGCGTAGGCGCGGCCGGCTCAACCGGACGAGGCGAAGCAAACCTTTACAATCTATGCTCGTTCCTGATTGTTGAGGAGATGCGTCGCGGCGCCCATCCGAAAGACGCCGGCATGGAGGCGCTCAAACGTATCAAAGCAAACACCATTGAGAAGAGACTTCTCAACAGCAGGGGAAACCCAAACTTCGGCATTAACTTCTACATTCTCAACGCGAAAGGCGAATACGCCGGCGTCACGATGTATGAAGGGCCGTCGTTCGCGATCTGCAACGGTAGAGGTCCACAAACGAAAAAGAGCGACGCCTTGCTCCTGGGCAAGCCGACAGATTAATAGGGACCTGGAAAAACTGGCAACCTGGCGGTATTGATGGTGTTAGCTTAGGTATGTACTCTTCACGTTAGGTCCTTGAAGCTCCGTTAGGAGGAGCCAAATGTTCATAGTTCTTGCAGGCTGCTGAAAAAAACAAACACGAACCACGAATCCGCACGAAGTGGATGCCTCAATTCGAGTTACTTCGTGTTATTTCGTGGATCACTTTACTGGTTCTATTCTTCTAACCACTGTTCAGCGACCTGCCAGTTCCAGTTGAGGTTACACCTGAAGCCACCGAAACCTATAAACAATGTGCTCCTCCGGAGCTCAAGGAGAACGGGACAAACTGTCAAATCGACTTCCTGACTTGATATTTCACCCCTGCACCCCCGCGCGTTGGTCTGACTTGGAAGAATTGTTTGGCGAGCGTGGCGCTTGCGGCGGTTGTTGGTGCATGTTCTGGCGCTTGCCGCGGAAGGAGTTTGACGCCGGTAAAGGCGAGGGCAACAAGCGGGCGTTTAAGGAGATCGTGAGTGCTAATCTAGCGCCGGGCTTACTCGCATATGTCGGCCAGGAACCTGCCGGATGGTGCGCCTTGGCGCCGCGCGAGGTTTATGTTGCGCTCGATCGTTCACGTATTCTAAAACCGGTGGATGCCCAGGCGGTTTGGTCAATCTCCTGTTTGTTTATTAAGAAGCCGTACCGGCGAAAAGGGGTTTCCACACAACTGCTGAAGGCGGCAGTTGAGTTTGCCGCCAAGCGTGGCGCGAAAATCGTAGAAGGTTATCCGGTCGAACCTTCGATGGAGAAGATGCCCGATCCCTTTTTATGGCATGGGATACCATCGGCGTTTAAAGCAGCAGGATTTGCTGAAGTACTACGGCGATCAAAGTCGCGTCCTATAATGCGATTTACCGTGAAAAGTCCTACAGGGCGGCGGCCACGAACAGCGACAACGCCAGGTATCTGAGGCTGGTCACTCGACTGTGAGAAGGCGTGATTGTCATGCAGCAAAATCCCGGAGAGCTTACTGATACCAAGGCTGAGATTAAACATCCTCAGTTGAAGGTATTGCTGCAATTCAGTCTGCTAGCGCTTCTCTGTGGACCTCTGTTCTATGCTACCACCGGTTTTCCTCAGATCTCGAGCACACCTGGTTCAGAATTGCTGGAGACAGGCCGCGCTCCTAGGATCGCAACTGTACCGAAGGCCCCAGCCGACATCAAAGTGGTTTCCTACAATATTCGCTGGCGTGGGGGCGAAGAGCTGGACAAACTAGTTAAACTTCTCAAGCACGATAGCGAAATAGCGGGGGCCAGCATTATCGGCTTACAGGAAGTTGATCGCAACAAGCAACGAACCGGCAACCTAAACACTGTGAAGTCGATCGCTGAGAAACTCGGCCAGTATTACGCTTGGACTGCGCCACCAACTCAAACGGCAGAGATGGAAGAGGAGACGGGAGTCGCAATCCTGAGCAGCTATCCCCTGAAGGATGTTCATCGTATCGTTTTACCGCACCCGGGGCCGGGCGGCAGAAGGCGGGTGGCAATTGGGGCGACTGTTGAGATCGGGGGAACGCCCTTGCGAATCTATTCGGTTCACTCTGAAAACAGGATTCCGGTAGACGAGAAGATCGAGCAAACGAAGGCAGTGCTAGAGGATCTCGCGCGCTATCCTACGCAGATGCGCGCGATCATTCTGGGTGATCTGAATACCTGGGAGCCTAGCGCCGTCAAGAAAACATCCGAGCTCTTTGTTCGCGAAAATTTCACTACTCCGTTCGCTAACGGTAAGTCGACTTTCCTGCGAACTGTTCTGGTGGTTCCGATAAGGCTGAAGCTGGACTGGATTTGGTTGCGAGGCCTGGAACCCACCAGCCATGGAATCGATAAGAAGGTCGGCTTGTCTGATCACTGGCCGTTGTGGATTGTGGTCCGCTTGAAGTCCTCTGAGGCAGTAAAATGAGGTGTCCAAATTGCGCCCGGTCGGTGACCTGGACCAGAACACGTTGCCGCGCGTGTAGAACCAAACTAATTCAGTGGTACATCATTGCCGCCACCTTCTGCATTCTAGCCTGCATCGGCAGCTTCCTCATGCTGGAAGCACTTCTGTAGAAACCCTGCCGAAGGGACGCAGGCAAATCGGAGCTTATCTTTGTTGGGTTCTTAAAATCAGCGCACTCGCACAACGATGCTATTTCCCGTCAGGGCATTGCCGGTCGCCCGCTGCAATTCGGCAGAGGCTTTATTCAGATCTGTTTGCGCGCGAAGCTCATTTCCACGGGCAGTGGTTAAGGCTGTTTGCCGTTCGAGCACCAGAAAAACCGTCGACTGTCCGGCGTCCAGTTTTCTTTGTTCACTGGCATACTGCTGCTCGCCCGCAGAGCGCGCCGCGGCCGCCGCTCGCAACCTCGCTTCCGCACTCCGCACCACCTGCAATGCATTCCTCACGTCTACCTGAATGGACTGCTCCAATTGCTCGCGCTGAGTTGCAATGCGTTGGCCCTCAACAAATGATCGGCCCAGCTGCGCCTTGGCGGTGCGGTTGCGCAAAGGCAAATTGATCTGTAGGCCGGCGCGAAAATTGCTGTAACGATTCCCTAATAGACTCTGGATCGATTGACCGTAACCCCCGATGAGATTCGGTGAAATCGTCTGAGTTGGAGGATCCGGCAAAGGCGGTAGACCATTGTTTAGTGAAAGCAAGTTCACTCGATCACGCAACTCCTGGGAGGAACCAGTGAAAGGGTTAATGCCGCCGCTGAACGCGCCCGCTAGTCCCACGAGGCCATAACTGCCAACCAGATCGATTTGTGGTTTGGTTTGCTCGCGGTAGAACTTTTGATCGATCTGATTGATTTCCCGCACCAGGTTCGACTGTTGCAGCTCCGGACGATTCTCCATGGCGGCCTTCATAGCTTCGGCCAGTGATACGCTGGGCGGCGCCAGATCCACCGAATCAGTCGGGATTAGCGAGACCTTCCAAATCTCGGCCTGGCGGTTTTCGGCAATCAAATTCTTGAGAATGTTCTCGGCGCGCGAGACCTCTTCGAGGGCCGTGAACAACGTTTGTTCGAAGCCGGCAACTTGTGCCTCTACTGCGACCACGTCTATCGGCGCCAACGCACCCTCGGTAACCAGACGTTTATTGTGCTCCAGCTGACTCTTCGAATCTCGCACTGCATCTCGTTGAATTTGGAGATTTCTAAGCGCAAAGACCAGGTCCCAGTAGGTGCGCTGCACGGCGATAATGGTATCAACCGCGCGCTGGCGAAACTGCGCATCGCTGAGGGAAAGGTTCTTCCTCGCTATCTCAATCTGACGGCGGTTGTTGTCAAACTTCAAGCCGCGTAGTAGAGGTTGCGTATAGTTGAACGTTAGGGCAGTTGGGTACTGCGGATTCAATGCCGCGAATAAATTGTTCGTGGTTAGTCGAATCGAGGAAAAATCAATTCGGTAATTGCCGCCAAACTTTGCGGTCTGACCCTCCAGGCGTGCTGTGTTGGTGAAGTCGCTTTGGGTAATGGATCCGTTGGAGCCTCCGCTCAAAAAGCTGGACACCGGACTCTCGATGCGCTCGAAATAGGAAGCCGAAATCAACCGTGGATCGTAAGCGCCGCGTGAACCCAGCAAATCAAATTCAGCAATCTTTACATTCTGCCGCGCAACCTCGATGTCCTTGTTGTTCTCCAGCGCTGCGGTCAGGGCCTCACGAAGGGAGAGCGGTCGCTGCTGTTCCATGTCCACACCGACGCGGCCGAGCTCCGGCAAAAGCTTAGGCTCTGGCCGAAAGTCGGAAGCGATTGGCGGGACCGGTAACTCCGGCGCCGGCGACGCAGGCGTGGGTTGCTGGGCATAAAAGTGCGGCGACGAGCCAATCAAAACGCCGATTCCAAGCGCCGCCCGTACCAGAATTGTGCCGAGCGTCGCTCTCGGCTTCCGGTGCATTCTTGCGGCTTTAGCCTTTGCTTCCTTGTTCATGTCTTTCTTCCCTAGCGCTAGTCCTTCGTTATCAAACTGAAGAGCGATGCTGTTGCGCTCGCTCCTTTGCGACGCACCCAGGCGAACGCGCCGGTAGTGCGTGCGCCGATTGCGCCCCACACTCGACTGCGCGCGAGATCGTCAAAAAGCGAATAGAAAACCGGCACCGCCAGCAGCGTCAGCAGCAGACAGAGTGATTGCCCGCCCACAACCAGCACTCCGATAGACCGGCTCGTCCCCGACCCGGGACCACTGGAGATCGTTAAGGGCAACATGCCGGCAACCAGGGCGACGGTAGTCATCAGGATCGGCCGCAACCGTTCACGGTTCGCCCGAATGATCGCTTCGAAACGTTCCATACCCTGGGCGCGCAGTTGATTGGTATGATCGATCTGAAGAATCGCGTTTTTCTTAACCACGCCGAAAAGGAGCAAGAGTCCCAGTCCCGAAAAAATATTCACCGTCTGTCCGGTAACCAAGAGCGACAGGATGCCGAAGGGAATTGCGAGTGGTAGGGTCAACAAGATGGTGACCGGGTGAATGAAAGACTCAAATTGAGCCGCCAGCACCATGTACATGAAGACAAAAGACAGGAGGAAAGCGAGTCCGAAGTAGTAACCTGTGCGGCCCAGTTCCTTCGAGCGCCCGGCCAAACCGGTTGTGTACGCTCCATCAATCTTTACCTCTTTGGCATACTCATCCATCTTCTGGATGACCGCGGCCTGCGATCCGCCTGGCTTGACGTTCCCCAGCAACATCACCTGCCGCTGGCGGTTCAAACGATCAATCGCTGATGGTCCAGTGCCTTCCTCAATCCGAACCAGGTTGTCGAGGCTGACCCAACCGATCTTGGTCGAAGAGACTATCATCCGTTTCAGACCTTCTACGCTGGCGCGAAATTCTCCGATGGCCCGTACGCGAACGTCGTATTGGTCAGTGCCCGCGTTAAAGGTGGACACCTTCTGACCGGCAACAAGCGTATTAAGTGCCTGGGCGATATCGCCAACTCGAACACCGAGATCTGCTGCCCGCGCGCGGTCGATGACGACGCGCAGTTCTGGCTTGCCGGTAACCAGAGTCGAGTCGGCATCAACCAGGTCCGGAATGGTTTTCATCCTCGCTAACAACTCATCGGAGTATTTTGTTAGCTTCTCCAGATCGGGCCCGTTGATCACGTACTGAATATCGGCGTTGCGGAATCCGCCCCCTGAGATCGTGGCCACCTGTTGGACGCTGGTGCGCAACTGTCCCGGAAACTCCTTAAGGTACTTGCCGAGTATTTCAGTGCGGGCCCGCACCATCAAATCATTCTGAGTAACGCTGCGCTCCTCAATCGGTTTCATCTTGACGTAGATCGTGGCGAGGTTGACCTGCTCCTGCTGGCCTCCGCCAACTGTGGTTAACGTATCAGTCACGGCGGGAAGCTGGCGGAGATCGGACGCCACCCGCTCTGCGATGCCCGAGGTTGCCGTTAGCGTGGATCCCTCTGGGGCCCGCACGTTGATCTCAAACTGCGATTGATCGTCAACCGGAAGAAAGTTTTTCCCCACAAACATGAACAGCGGCACGATGCTTATGATTACCAGCAAACATGCAGCGACGATGGCCCAGCGATGCGTCATGGACCAGGTCAACATGTGGGTATAGCTGCGATCAATCGGACGATAGAACCGCGACTCCTTCGAATCGCGATGGGCCGGCTTCCCTCCGTCTGGGGTCGTCCGATCCTTGCTACGCTTAATTAGCCGCGCCGACAACATGGGTGTCAGTGTAAATGAAACCAGCAGGGAGACTGCGATAGCGAATGATGCGGTGAAGCCAAACGACGACATGAAACGGCCTGAAATGCCGTCCATAAAGCCTACCGGTACGAACACCGCGAGCAGGGAAAGCGTCGTCGCCATTACGGCGAGGCCAATCTCCCTGGTGCCTTCGATCGCCGCCTGGAAAGGAGGCATACCTTTCTCTTCAATGAAACGATAGATGTTCTCCAAAACGACGATC
>Ga0136617_10000213_pt1 | contig 45735 bp, 52 predicted proteins | sample AntDrymUQ3222106_2_FD_129672 | JGI IMG/M metagenome (GOLD analysis project Ga0136617, IMG submission 129672) | Polar desert sand microbial communities from Dry Valleys, Antarctica - metaG UQ322 (21.06) | ecosystem: Environmental > Terrestrial > Soil > Desert | place: Antarctica: Dry Valley... | reverse complement strand
CGGTAGTTGGGGAACTGGCCGTCGATCAGCCGCGAGGAGAGCACCACGCCGCCGGCCTCGAAGATCACCTGGTTGGTGCGCACCGAGACGCTGAGCTGCTCGGCCTCGGTCTGCTGCACGATCCGCGTGAGCTCCTGCAGCGCCCGCGCCGGCACGTTGGCCTCGAAGGACCCGGCCAGCGGCGCGTCGAGCTTCGTCTCCTTCACCGACAGCCGGTAGGAGTCCGTGGCGACCATCCGCAGCTCGCTCTCCGAGGCGGACACGAGGATCCCCGTCAGCACGGGCCGGGTCTCGTCCCGCGAGGCCGACCGCGCCACCTTGAGCACCGTCTCGACGAAGGCGGGGCCGGGGACCTCGACGCGGCCGTCGCCCTCCGGCTCGGGGAACGGCGGGAAGTCCTCGAGGCGCAGCGTGCGGATGTGGAAGGTCGCCGAGCCGGCGACGATCTCGACGTCCTGCTCGGCGGCGCGCAGCTCGAGCGAGACCGTGTCGCCGGGCAGCGCGCGGACGACGTCGACGAGCAGCCGCGCCGGCAGCACGACCGCGCCGTCGCGGACGACCTCGCCCTGGAGTGGGACGCGGAGGCCGATCTCCATGTCGGTGGCACGCAGCTCGATGGCGCCCGCCTTGGCGGTCATCTGCACGCCCGACAGCGCCTGGACGGCGCTGCGGGTGGAGGCGGCGCGGGTCACGGTCTGGAGCTCCGTGAACAGTTCGGTGCGGGAAGTCGAAACCTTCATGTGGAAGTGATCAAGTCTTAGTCACCGTCATCAGGGTTGTGGATGGTGTGCACAACCGTCGCGATTCCCACCGATTGCGGGGCAGAGGGGTGCACAAGTCTGTCAAGCATCCCGGTCGGTACCGCCACGCAACTCGCCGGTGAGCCTGCGCACCGTGTCATAGGCGTCGCGGTCCTCGGCGATCCGCGCCGCGGTGCGCTTGCAGGCGTGGAGGACGGTCGTGTGGTTGCGGCCCCCGAACGCGCGCCCGATGGCGGGCAGCGTCGCGTCAGTGAGCTCGCGCGTGAGGTACATGGCGAGCTGCCGCGGCCAGTTCAGCCCGACGGCGCGGCTGTGGGAGAGCATCTCGTCCAGCGTGATCTCGAAGTCCTGGCAGATGCGGCGCTGGATCTCCTCGATCGAGCGCACCCGCGGCCGCAGGTCGGGGTAGAGGCCGCCGAGGACCTCCTCGGCGAGCTCGCGGGTGACCGGGCGGCCCGTGAGCGAGCCGAACGCAACGGTCCGGATCAGTGCGCCCTCGAGCGCGCGGACGTTGGAGTCGACCCGCTCGGCGATCAAGTCGAGCGCGCCGGTGTCGACGCCGCTCACGCCGTCCTGCTGCACGCGCTTGCGCAGGATCGTCAGGCGCGTGTCGTAGTCGGGCGGGCGCACGTCGCAGACGAGGCCGGCCTCGAAGCGCTCGCGCAGCCGGTCCTCTAGCGCGGACATGTCGCGCGGGAGCCGGTCGGAGGTCAGCACGATCTGGGCGCCGGCGGCGTGGAGCGCGTTGAAGGTGTGGAAGAACTCCTCCTCCGTCTTGGCCTTGCGCTGGAGGAACTGGACGTCGTCGACCAGGAGCACCCCGACGTCGCGATAGGCGCTCTTGAACGCGTCGATGCCGTCGTGGTGCAGCGCGCCGATGAAGTGGTTCGTGAATCCCTCGACGGTCGTGTAGCGCACGGTCAGCCCGTTGCCGTAGGCCGCGACGTAGTTGGCGATCGAGTGCAGCAGGTGCGTCTTGCCGAGCCCGGGCGGGCCGCAGATGAAGAGCGGGTTGTAGGCGAGCGCCGGCATCTCCGCGACGGCCAGCGCGGCGCCGTGGGCGAGCCGGTTGGAGTCGCCGATGACGAACTGGTCGAACGTGAAGCGGGCGTTGAAGGGAACGTCGGCGGCCGTCCACAGCGAGCGGGGCGCCGGCGGCGCGATGTCGTTACCCGCCGCCGGGTGCTCGGGGCCGACGAGCTGAACCGCGACGTCGTGACCGAGCACGCGCTGCGCGCCCGCCTGGAGCAGGCGGCTGAAGCGCTCGCTGACCCACGCACGGCTCGCGTCGGGGGCGGTGACGACCAGCGTCGAGCCGTCGAGCCGTCGCGCGTCGAGCGCGTCGAGGTAGAGGTGCCAGGTGGCATCCGAGACCGCGGTCCGGAGCTCCGCCCGGATACGTCGCCAGGACTGCGCAAGTTCGTCGTCGGTCACGATGGACGCGGAGGCTCCTCCTCCCCAGGAGGTCTGGTGGATCGGTGGTGCGGAGGGGCCAAAACGACCCCGGCGGCGCGAATATAACAAGCGGTCGCCGGCCCTCCCGGGGGTTGTCCAGGAGGGCATCGCAAAACGCGGGCGAATGTTCCGTGGGAGGCCTGTGCACGGGTGTCGACGGCGTGTGCGCGAACCGGTGCGCTCACCCGCCCCGGTATCCTCACCTCGTATGAAGCGGACCTACCAGCCCAAGAAGCGCAAGCGCGCCCGCACCCACGGCTTTCGTGCCCGCATGAGCACCCGTGCCGGGCGCGTCGTGCTGAAGCGCCGCCGGGGCAAGGGCCGCAAGCGCCTGACGGTGTAGCGCCCGCGGTGTCCGCCAAGCGCCGACGCCTGTCGCGCAGCGCCGAGTTCGAGCGCGTGTACCGGCAGGGGCGCTCGAAGGGCAACCGCTACCTGGTGCTCTACGCGTTCCCGCGCGGAGAGGACGACGCGTCAGAGCGCGAGGAGGGCCCGCGCCTCGGGCTGTCCGTGTCGCGCCGGGTCGGCGGGGCAGTCGACCGCAACCGCGTCAAGCGGGTCCTGCGTGAGGCGTTCTGGGCCGAGTCCGAGCGCCTGCCCGTGACGTCGGACTACGTGGTCGTCGCGCGGCCCGATGCGCGCGAGCTGGCCGAGCGCGAAGGCACTGCCGGGATGCGCCGCGCCCTCTCCGAGCTCGTGGCCGGGCTCGGCGGCAGCCGGGCCTGAGCGCCATGCGCGTCGTCCTGCTCGCGCCGATCCGCGTCTACCAGCGCTTCGTGTCGCCACTGCTGCCGAGGCGCTGCAAGTACCTGCCGACCTGCTCGGCCTACGCGGTCGAGGCTGTGCGCACCTACGGGCCGGCGCGCGGCTTCGTGCTCGCAAGCTGGCGCCTGCTGCGCTGCAACCCCTTGAGCGACGGCGGCTACGACCCGGTCTCGGACCAGACGCTCTTCAAGTCGCGCGAGAGCAGCGCCTCCGCCGCGTCGCCGCCGAGCCGCACGGCGTAGTTCGTCCCGCGGTCCTCGGGATAGATCTGCGTCGTGTTGGCGAGCACGAGCTGCGGCACCCCGGTCTGCAGCGGCGGGATCCGCTCGGGGTAGCCGACGGTCACGATCGGCTGCGCGGCCGGCTCGCGGTGCAGCCAGCGCGCCCGCACCCATGAGCGCTCGAAGCCCGGGTTGACCCTGCGCAGCCCGGCCGTGTAGCGCTCGATCAGCGCGTCGGCGTCCAGTGCGAGCAGCGGGTCGCCGGGGGCGAGGTAGTTGGCGACGTAGAGGAAGCGGCGCCCGTCGTAGCGCTCCGGCTCGACGAAGTTCGTGTGCTCGACGAGGCCGACGAAGGGCAGCTCCGGGTCGGCGATGTTCGTCCAGTAGAAGGGGCTGAAGCGGCGGTCGAGCTCGAGCAGCAGGCAGAGTGCCGTGTGGTACTCGATGCGCTCGACCCGGCCGAGGTACTCGGGCCCGATCGCCGCCGCGAGGTCGTCGTCGAGCAGGCCGGCGAAGACGTCGTTGGGCACGGTCGCCACGACGGCGTCGTAGCGCTCTGGCGCGTCGTCGGCCTCGTAGGCGGTGGGGTCGTGGCCGGTCCGGAACGAGCCGGGCGCCCCGGCGGTGACCTCGAAGCCCTCCGCAATCTGCCGTATCCGCGCCGCGGGCCGGTCGATCAGCACCCGCCCGCCGCCCGCCTCGATGCGGTCGCGCAGTGCGCCGAACAGCGGCTCCCACGAGCGCCGCGGGTAGCCCAGCAGCTCCTGGCGGGCCTCCTTGCCCTCGAGCTTGCGCCGCATTGTGAGCTTGCCCCACAGCCACGCCATCGAGATGTCGTCGGCGCGGTCGCCGAACTTGCCGCGCAGCAGCGGCCCCCAGACCTTGTCGTAGGCCTGTGCGCCCATCGAGCGCCGGATCCAGGCGCGTGCGGTCATGCGCTCGAACGGGGTGACGTCGCGCGCGGTCTTCTGCAGCCTCAGCACCGCGAGCCCCATGCGCACGCGCGAGAGCGGGGAGAGCGGGCCGAAGCGCAACAGGTGCAGTGGGGTCGTGAACGGCCACGAGCGCCCCTCGAGGAAGAACGCCATCGAGGACGGCCGCCACTCGAGCTCGTCGGGCATGCCGAGGTCCTCGTAGAGCTCGGCGATGTAGCGGTCGCTCGTGAACAGGTGGTGGTAGTAGCGCTCGAGCAGATGTCCGCCGCCGATGTCGATCGTCGCGGCCTGGCCGCCCAGGCCGGGCCACCGCTCGTAGACGTCGCAGGTGTGGCCCGCCTCGGTCAGCCGGTGCGCGCACACGAGGCCCGCGACGCCGGCGCCGATGACGGCGACCCTCACCGCTGCGGCGCCTCGGGGTCGCGGCGCTCGACGCCGGCCAGTGCCGCCGCGGCGCCCTCCTCCGGGTCGAGGTTCTGCGACCGCGAGATGACGTAGAGCGGGCGCTGCTTGACCTCGTCGTAGATGCGCCCGAGGTACTCCCCGAGCATCCCCAGCGCGAGCAGCTGGATGCCGCCGATCAGCAGGACGGCGAACAGCAGCGACGGCACGCCGCGCTCGTAGATGCCGGAGTAGCGGGCAACGATCGTCAGCGGCAGCCCGAGCAGCGCGAGCGCGGCGCAGGTGAAGCCGGCCAGGGCGGCCAGTTGGAGCGGGAAGTTCGAGAACGACGTCAGGCCGTCGAGCGCGAAGCGCAGCATCGTGCGCAGCGGGTACTTCGTCTCCCCCGCCGAGCGCGCGTCGCGGTCGTACTCCACCACCCCGCGCGAGAAGCCGACCCACGAGCTCATCCCGCGCAGGAAGCGCGAGCGCTCGCGCAGGCGCAGCAGCGCGTCGAGCGGCGCGCGGTCAATGAGGCGGAAGTCGCCGGCGCCGGGCTCGAGATCGACCTGCGCGAGCCGGCCCATGATCGCGTAGAACCAGCGCGCGGTGGCGAGCTTGAAGCGCGTCTCGCCGCTGCGGCTGCGGCGCTTGGCGACCACGATGTCCGCGCCGCCGCGCCAGCTCTCGACCAGCTCCGGGATCAGCTCGGGCGGGTCCTGGAGGTCACCGTCGATCATCACGACCGCGTCGCCGCGCGCATGATCAAGCCCGGCAGTGATCGCCATCTGATGCCCGAACGGCCGCGAGAGGTGCAGCACGCGGATGCGCGCGTCCCGCTCGGCCAGGTCGTCGAGGATGGCGGGGGTGGCGTCCGACGACCCGTCGTCGACGATCACGAGCTCGTACGGGAGGTCTGCGAGCGAGGACGCGACGCGGCTGCAGAACTCGGCCGCCAGCCCTTCCTCGTCGAGCATCGGCGCCACCACGCTGAGCAGGCGCAGCTCGCGGGCGGACATGGTCGGCGGGAGTGTAGAGCCACCGCTACGATCCGGGGCCGTGACGCCCGTCCTCGCAAACATCCTCCAGCCGCTCATCGACTTCTTCCATTGGTTCCTGGTGCGCTTCCACGACAACCTCGGGCTGAGCTGGGGGACCTCGATCGTCGCGCTCACCGTGATGGTGCGGGCGGTCCTGCTCCCCGTCACCTACAAGTCGTCGAAGTCCATGATCCGGCTGCAGCAGCTCGCGCCGCAGATGAAGGACATGCAGAAGAAGTACAAGCAGGACCCACAGCGCCTCCAGCAGGAGACGATGAAGTTCTACCGCGAGAACTCGGTCAACCCGTTCGCCTCCTGCCTGCCGATGATCGCGCAGCTGCCGGTGTTTCTCGCGCTCTTCTACATGCTGCAGGCCGACCTCCGGATCGACATCTGCCCGGACGTCAACCCCCTCGGCACCGCCGACCCGCGGGCCTGCGGCGAGACGCCTGAGTCGAGCTTCCTCTTCATCCCGGACCTGACCGACAAGGCCACGGGCTGGGTGCTGATCGTGCTGATCATCCTCTACGTCGGCTCCCAGCTCGTCTCGACGCTGCTGATGTCCGCGACCGCCGACAAGAACCAGCGGAGGATCTTCCTCGCCCTGCCGTTCTTGTTCGTCGCCTTCATCTGGCAGTTCCCGGCCGGCCTCCTCGTCTACTGGATCACGACGAACCTGTGGACGATCCTGCAGCAGGCGATCATCAAGAAACGCCTCGGGCCGTTGCGCGAGGAGGCGATGGCCGCCGCGAAGGCCCACAAGGAGCAGGCGGACCTCGAGGACGGCAAGGGGAAGGGGAAGAAGCCCAAGGGCGACAAGGGCGGCAAGGACGACAAATCCGGCGGTGGCGGCCGGGCGCTCGGGAAGCTCTCGCCCACCGCCGCGGTGGCCTCGGGCGAGGGCGGCGGAGGCTCCTCCTCCTCCGCTAAGGCGTCCCGCAGTGCCAACGGCCCGCCGCCTGCCCCGCCGCGCAAGAAGAAGAAGCGCTCGGGGCGCCGGCGGTGAGCGACGCGCCGGCTTCCGCGGCCGACCGCGTCCGCGATCTGCTCGAGCGCGTCAACGACGCGCTCGCCCTCGAGGCCGAGGTCGAGATCGAGCAGGACGAGGAGGGCGTCATCCGCGCCACGCTGCACGCCGAGGACCTCGGCCTGTTCATCGGCCGCCACGGCACCACCATCGACGCCGTCCAGCACCTCGCCTACCGTGCCGCGGCCGCTGCGGACGACGGCCCCCAGCGCGTGATCGTCGACGCCGCCGGCTACCGCGAGCGCCGCGCGACGGCGCTGCACCGCCAGGCCGACGACGCCGCCGACGACGCGCTGCGCACCGGCCGGCCGGTCGCGCTCGACGCGATGAGCGCGACGGAGCGCAAGGTCGTCCACGAGCACCTGAAGGACCGAGAGGACGTGGAGACCTACTCCGAGGGCACCGAGCCCGACCGCCACCTCGTGGTCGCACCGCTGGGCTGAGCGGCGGGACCGTTTCACGATTTTCGCTCCGGCGAGCGATTCCGCGTGAAACCTGAGCACGACGCCCTCGTCGAGGCGCTCGCCGATCCCGCCGCGCCCACCTCGATCCACGGCCGCGCGAGGGTCCGCAAGGTCCACATCGCGGACTCGCTGAGTGCCCTGGAGGTTTCTGACGTGCGTGAGGCGCGGCGGATCGCGGACCTCGGCGCCGGCGCGGGCCTGCCGGGGCTCGTGCTCGCGATCGCGCTCCCGAAGGCCGCGGTCGTGCTCGTGGAGAGCGTGGGGAAGAAGTGCGCGTGGATGGAGCGGACCGTCGAGCGGCTCGGGCTCGAGAACGTGCGGGTCGCCTGCGTGCGCGCTGAGGAGCTCGCGGAGGAGCCGTTCGACGTGGTGACCGCACGGGCGCTGGGCGCGCTGCCGGTGGTGTGCGAGTACGCGGCGCCGCTCTTGCGCGGCGGCGGGGTGCTGGTGGCGTGGAAGGGCACCGTGGAGGCGGTGGAGGAGGCGGACGGGCTCGCCGCGGCGGCGCAGCTCGGGCTCGAGCGCGACGCGGTGCTGGCGGTCGAGCCCTATCCGGGCTCCGAGCGCCGCAGCCTGCATGTGTTCCGCAAGGTCGCGCCCACCCCCGGGCGCTATCCGCGGCGGCCGGGAATGGCCGCAAAACGCCCGTTGCGGGCCTGACTCCGCCGCTTCGATCGCTACGTTCGAGGACGCAATGGGCACCGTGTATGCGATCGCGAACCAGAAGGGCGGCGTCGGGAAGACCACGACGGCCGTCAACGTCGCCGCCTGCATCGCCGAGGCCGGCTACGAGACGCTGCTGGTCGACGCCGACCCGCAGGGCAACGCTACCGTCGGGCTCGGCCTGTCGCGCTATGAGGGCCCGGGGCTCTACGAGGTGCTGTCGGGCGACCTCCCCGCGCGCGACGCGGTGCGGACGACCGGGATCGAGCACCTGTCCATGCTCATCTCGACGCCGGACCTCGCCGGCGCGACGATGGAGCTGCCGCGGCTGCCGGGCTCGGAGGGGCGGATGCGCGACGCGCTCGCCCCCCTCGGCGGCGCCTACGCCTTCACCCTGCTCGACTGCCCGCCCTCGCTCGGCCCGCTGACCGTCAATGCGCTGGTGGCCGCCGACCGGGTGATCGTCCCGGTCCAGACGGAGTACTTCGCGCTCGAGGGGCTCGCCGGCCTGCTCGACACGCTCGGGCTGATCCAGCGCGAGCTCAACCCGCGTCTCACGATCGCCGGGATGCTGCTGACCATGCACGACGGGCGCACCAGGCTCGCGCAGGACGTCGAGGTCGAGGTCCGCCGCCACTTCCCGCAACTCGTCTTCGACACCGTCATCCCCAGGAACGTCCGGCTCGGCGAGGCGCCGAGCTACGGCCGCCCCGTGATTCACCACGATCCGCACTGCGCCGGTGCGGACGCTTACTTCGAGCTGGCCAAGGAGGTTGCACAGCGTGGTTGAGCCGAGCCGGGGGATGGGCCGTGGACTCGCGGCCCTGCTGACCCCGAGCACCACGTCCGGCGGCGGCGGTGACCGGGACCTGCGCCAGCTCCCGGTCGAGGTGATCCGCCCCAACCCGCGCCAGCCGCGCAAGCAGTTCGACGAGGCGTCGCTGCTCGCCCTCGCCGGATCGCTCGGGGAGCGCGGCCTGCTCCAGCCCGTGCTCGTGCGCCCATCCGTCGACGGCCTCTACGAGCTGATCGCCGGCGAGCGGCGCTGGCGCGCCGCCACGCTCGCCGGGCTCGACACCATCCCGGCGCTCGTGCGCAGCCATGGCGACGCCGAGTCGCTGGAGCTGGCGCTGATCGAGAACATGGCGCGCGAGGACCTCAACCCGGTCGAGGAGGCGCGCGCCTGCGCGCTGCTGGTCGAGGAGCTGGGACTTACGCGCGAGGAGATCGGCCGCCGCGTCGGCCGCTCGCGCGTCGCGGTCTCGAACCTCCTGCGGCTGCTCGACCTGCCCGACGAGGCGCTCGACATGCTCGCCCGCGGCGCCCTCACCGAGGGCCACGGGCGCGCGATCCTGATGGCCCACGGCCACGACGATCGTCGCCGGCTCGCCCGCGAGGCGCTCGCGGAGGGGTGGAACGTCCGCCGCACGGAGGCCGAGGCGCGTGCCGCGTCGGGTCCCGACCCGGCCGGCCCGGTGCAAGCCCGGCGGACGATCCACCCCGATCAGGAGGCCGCCGCGTCGCGCCTCGGCGAGGCGTTCGGGCGGGCGCTCGGCGCCGACGTGAAGGTGACCGCGCGCGGCACCGGCTACAAGGTCGCGATGACGTTCGACTCGCTCGACGAGGCGCTCGAACTGGCGGGTCGCCTGGGCGCCGTAGAGCCCGTCTGACGCCGCTATTATCGCCCGGCACGGGCGATTAGCTCAGTCGGTTAGAGCGCTTCTCTGATAAGGAAGAGGTCCCAGGTTCGAGTCCTGGATCGCCCACTCAGCCGCCGCGCGGCGGGCCCACGAACACCGACCAGCTGCGGCCGCCGTCTTCGGAGCGCTTGACGGTTCCGTCGAGCAGCAGCGCGAACAGCGTCTCGGCGTCCGCGCCGACGAGCGCCTGCGGCTCGCCGCCCGTCGAGCCGCGGTCCTGCCACGAATCGCCGTCGTCGTCGCTCACCTTGAGCGAGCCTCCGGGATCGAGCCGGTACAGCGCGTCGGGCGACGGCCACGCGAAGCGGGAGTTCGGCGTCGGATCGATCGCGCGCCACGTCCGGCCCGCGTCCTTGCTGCGGAACGTGCTCTCGGCCGTGCTCGCGATCCAGCGGTCCTGGTCCGCGGGGTCGAGCTCGAGGTCCACGAGCGCGCCGGGCGAAGCACGCGACGACCACTTGCGGCCCTCGTCGCCGCTGACGAGGATTTGCGACAGCCCGAACTGCGAGCCGACGAGCAGGCCCTGCGAGCGCTCGATGGCGTGGAAGTCGGCGGCGTTGAGCTGTGAGACCGACGCCCACGTCTTGCCCGCGTCCGTCGAGCGGATCAGGCCGAGCAGCTGCGGCAGGTCTGTGTTCCCCGGTGGCGGATGACCCGATCCCAGGAGCTCGTCCGGGCCCGTGAAGCGCGCCACGAGCTGCTCGGAGATCTTCCCCGAGCCCTTCGGTGTCGTGAGGGTCCCGGTCACCCGCTGCGGAGTGCTCCCCTCGCGCGAGACCCGGAACAGGCCGGTGTTCGTCGCCAGCCACAGCGCACGGTCGCGCGGGTTGACGTCGATCGAGCCGACGATCGGCGGCTCCCCGTCGGGGTCGATCCACGGCGTCCGCGCGCTCTCGGTCGGCTCCTCGCCGCAGCCGGCGAGGGCGGCGAGCAGGACGACGAGGGCCACCGAAACGCGGCGGCGGGCCCGCAGGCCCGCCGCCGGGAACCGGATGTGCGCCTCGCCTACGGCGCCTGCCATGCCTCCTGCGTCTGCGGGTTGGAGTACGCCCAGCGCTTCGCCCCGCGCGTCCTGCGGGCGAGGTCGCCGACGGGCTTCCACACGTCGAGGCCGCGGTTCGCCGTCGGGCCCTCGCGTCCGAGCCCGGAGTTGGAGTAGATGCGGCCGTTGTACCAGAAGGACGACCACTCGTCCGAGGTGCCGGTCGCGTCACTCACGTCGGCGAAGGCCACCTCACGCGGGTTGTCCACGTTGGTGAAGTCCACCACGGACACCCCGCCCTGGTAGTAGGCGATGGACGCCAGGTAGCGGTTCTTCACCGGGATGGTGTTCCCGTTGTGGGACACGCACTCCTGGCCCTCTCCCTGCTGGCGCGGGATGATGTACCTCGACCTAGCGGCGGCTCCGGCGACCCCGGCCTCACCACGTTGTAGAAGTAGTAGTACCCGTCCTGCGAGCCGGGCCGGGAGCCGAAGCACCGGGCCTCCGAGCCGCCGCCGGTCTCGTCCATCGTGGCGACGACCTTGCCGTCCCAGCTGAAGAAGGCCGAGTGCATGAACTCGAACTCCCTCGCTGTCGCGTCGGCCGGCCGGCGGATGTGGGTGTGGTTGGCACTCTGCTCGATGCCGGGCATCCAGCGGTTGGAGATGTTCCAGATCTGGGACTCGCCCGCGCACGAGCCGAGCGCGATGTCCTTCTTCAGGAACGCCTGGATGTCGTGACAGGCGATGAACGGCGCTCCACCGAGGCCGCCGCGGTACGGCGTCGTGTCCTCGGCCAGCGCCTGCTCACGCAGGCGGAAGCTGAACTCGCCACCGGGCGCGGAGACCTCGATGATCGAGATCTTCTTGTGCGGGACCGCGCAGGCCTTGAAGTCGGCGCCGCCCGGAGGGTTCGTGGTGCCAGGCGGGGTGATGCCGGAGCCCAGCGGATACGACGAGACGTAGATGTAGGCCTTCTCGGAGCCTCTGCCGCCGCGACCGCGGCCCTTGTCCGGGATCAGCGTGTGGGTGTGCGAGCCGCACGCCGTCTGGATCATGTCGATGAAGACCGGCGCCGCGGGGTTGGTCACGTCGAAGACGCGGACCCCCTCGTAACCGACGCGCGAGGTCCCGACGAGCGGGGCGTTGACCGAGGCGCAGTCCTCGCGGTCCTGGCCCGTGTCGATCGACTGGAACAGGAAGGTCTTGCCGCCCATCTTGTGGAACGAGACATCGTTCTGGGGGCCATTGAAGGGATGGTCCACGACCACGCGCGGCTGCTGACCGCGGACGTCGAGGATCCTGAATCCGCCGTAGTTGCCGGAGTAGACGAGGTTGCCGTTGAAGGCCAGATCGGAGTTCGTCGTCCCGTCCTTGTCGGAGTTGCCGACGAGCCGGAGATCCTGCGCGCCGGGCGTCGGCTGCCGGTCGGCCTGCGGTGCGCCGCGCGTCAGTTCCTGCGCACGCTCCTGACCGACGAAGTCACTCCACGGGATATACAGCTCACCGGCTTCGTCCGGGTGAGCCGCGACGAAGGCCGGGAACACCGCGATCGCCGACACGGCCGCCGCGCAGGCGACCAGACACCTTCTCATTGCCCCCTCCAGGGTTCGAGCAGGAGAGCCCGAAGTGCGCCGTCCGTGACGTGAGCGTCCCTGCTCCCGGGCCCACGAATTACCCGGAGTCCCATCAGACGACGGCGTCGGGAGCACCCGTGTGCGAGCCTATACTTGCCCGACCCGGAGCCCGAGGAGCCGCTTTGCAGGAGATGGTCATCTACGGCGTGAGCTTCGACATGGTCGGCAAGCAGCCGATCGTGCTGCTGAAAGCTGTCGACACGAACAAGTTCCTCCCGATCTGGATCGGGCATCCCGAGGCTGCCGCGATCCTGATGAAGCTCCAGGGCGCCTCGACGCCACGCCCGATGACGCACGACCTGCTGTTCGACATGCTCGGCGAGCTCGAGGTCGCGTGCACGCGCGTCTCGGTCACCGAGCTGCGCGAGAACACCTTCTACGCGTCGATCACGCTCTCGATCAACGGCCGCGAGGTCGAGATCGACTCCCGCCCGAGCGACGCCCTCGCCCTCGCCGTGCGCTCCGGCGCCCCGATCTTCGCCGCCGAGGACGTGATCGCCGAGTCCGCGATCGAGTTCGAGCACGAGGTCGAGGACACGGAGGAGGTCGTGGACAAGTTCAAGGAGTTCCTCGACCAGGTCTCTCCGGAGGACTTTCAGGCCGGCGAGCAGTAGTGACCCTCAAGTGACCACACCCGGCCGGGACCGACCGGCCGGCCGGCTCCCTCATTCCCTACCCAGCGCAGTTGCCGTTCGCCGAGCTCAAGCCGGCGTCCGCGCCAGCGCGAGATCGAGCACTCGCTCGATCAGCGCGTCGAACGAGATCCCGGCGGCCTCGGCGGCCTGCGGGAGCAGCGAGGTCTCGGTGAGCCCCGGGATCGCGTTGGCCTCGAGCACCGTCAGCTCCTCGGTCTCCGCGTCGAGCATGAGGTCGATGCGGCCGAAGCCGTAGCAGCCGAGCAGCCGGTAGACCGCGAGCGCCAGATCCTGCGCCGCAGCGGTCGCCACGTCGCCCACCTCCGCAGGACACCGGAAAGCCGTGCGACCGATCTCGTAGCGTGCCTCGAAGTCGTAGAAGTCGTCGTCGTGGGGGATCGCCTCGACGAGCGGCAGTGCCTCCGGGCCGTCGGGGCCGTCGATGACGGAGACCGCGAGGTCGCGGCCGGCGACGTGGCGCTCGAGGATCACGCGCGTGTCGTAGGAGAACGCGGCGACGAGCGCGCCCGGCACGTCGCCCGCGGTGGCGGCGAACTTGATCCCGAGCGCCGAGCCCTGGCCGGCGGGCTTGACGACGATCGGGAACTCGAGCCGCGCCTCGATCGCGGGCAGCGCCTTGGCCGCGCCGAGCTCGCGGAACGCGGTCTCCGAGAACGAGTAGAAGTCGGGCGTCGGGATCCCGGCATCGCGCATGGCGTGCTTGGAGACGACCTTGTCCATGCAGCGGATGCACGCGGCCGGGCCAGAGCCGGTGTAGGGCAGGCCGACGAGGTCGAGCAGCTCCTGGACGGTGCCGTCCTCGCCGCCGGGGCCGTGCAGCGCGACGAACGCCACGTCCGCCCGCGCCTCCTCGAGCCGGTCGACGAGGTCCGAGCCGACGTCGATCACGTCCACGTCGTGACCGAGCCGCTCCAGCGCATCCTGGACCTGCGCGCCCGAGCGGAGCGAGACCTGGCGCTCGAGCGAGCGCCCGCCCTTGAGCAGCGCGACGCGGCTCACTGCGCGCGCCGGCGCAGGGGGAGGACGTTCGGAGGCTCCTCCACCGGCGCCGCGACGCGGACCCGCGCCTTCGCCGGCTCGGCGCCGGTCAGCGTGCCGTAGAGCGCCACCTGCTCGCCCACGACCTTGCCGATCCGCCGCACGCCCTCGCGGATGTCGTCCTCGCTCACGCCCGAGAAGTTCAGGCGCATCGACGAGCCGCCGCGGCCGTCGAGGTAGGCCGCCCGCCCCGGGACGAAGGCGACGTTGTCGCGCAGCGCCCGCGCCAGCAGGTCGGTCGTGTCGATGTAGTCGGGCAGCGTCGCCCAGATGAACAGGCCGCCCTCGGGCCGCGTCCACGTCGCCTCGGCGGGGAAGTGCTCGGCAAGCGCGTCGAGCATCGTGTCGCGGCGGCGGCGGTAGAGCTCGGTCAGCCCGGCGACGTAGCGGCGCCAGTCGCGCTCGGCGAAGTACGTGCACACGAAGTGCTGGGAGAGCGAGGAGGAGCAGAGGTCCACGCCGCCCTTGCCGAGCCCCATCTTCTCCAGCACGGGCCGCGGCGCCGCCGTCCAGCCGAGGCGGAGGCCGGGGGAGAGGATCTTCGAGAACGTCCCGAGGTAGATCACGTAGCGGCCGCCGTCGAGCGCGTACAGCGTCGGCTGCGGGTCGCCCTCGTAGCGCAGCAGGCCGTAGGGGTTGTCCTCGAGCACCAGCAGCTCGCGCTCCTCGGCGACCTGCACGAGCCGCCGCCGCCGCTCGAGCGACATCGTCACCCCGCCCGGGTTCTGGAACGACGGGACGGTGTAGATGAACTTCGGCACCCGGCCCTCGGCGCCGAGGCGGTCGAGCGCCGCCTCTAACAGGTCGATCCGCATGCCGTCGGCGTCCATCTCGATCTGGACCACGTCGGCCTGGTAGGAGCCGAACACCGGCACCGCGCCGGGATACGTGGGCGCCTCGGCGATCACGACGTCGCCGGGATCGAGCAGCGTCTTGCACACGAGGTCGATCACCTGCTGGCCGCCGGTGGTGACGAGCAGCTCGTCAGGCTCGACCTCCATCCCCTCGGCTTCCATCACCTGCACGATGCAGGCCTTCAGGTCCTCGAGCCCCTCCGTCGGGCCGTACTGGAGCGCGGCAGCGGCGCTGTCGACGGCGACGCGCGCCATCAGCGCCGCGAAGTCCTCGGCCGGGAACGTGCTCGTGTCCGGGAGCCCGCCGGCGAGCGAGATCACCTCGGGCTGCGCGGTGACCGCCATGAGGTCGCGCATCGCCGAGGACTTCATGCCCTGGGTGCGCCGGGCGAACAGCCCCGTATAGCGCTCGAGGTCGCGGGTAGTGGAGCGGGGTGCACCCACGCGTCTTGCTTCGCCGCCGCCCGCCGGGCCCCTTGGCGTCTCGTCTAAGGTCATTCCGCCTCTCGGGGACACGCTAGCTGAATGGACTTCCTCTTCGACCTGCTGCAGGGCGCGGGCATCGCGGCGGCGATCGGGATCCGCCCGTTCCTGCCCGTGCTCCTCGTCGGCGCGCTCGCCGCCGCCGACCTCGGCATCGACTTCGACGGTACGGACTTCGCCTTCCTCGAGCAGGCCCCGGCGCTCGCGATCGTGATGCTGATGCTCGCGCTCGCCACCTACGCCGTCCGCCGGTCCGGTCCCGACGCCCCCGAGCGCTCGCCGTACGTGTTCATCTTCGGAGCGCTCGCCGTCATCCTCGGCGCGCTCCAAGGTGCGGCGTCGCTCGCCGACCGCGGTCACCCCATCGCCGCCGGCCTGGTCGTCGGAGCGGCCTGTGCGGCGCTCGGTTTCGTAGCGGTGCGCGACCTGCTCACGCGCACCCGGCGACGCCTCGACGCCGAGACCGCCGGGACGCTGCCGCTCTACGCGGAGGCGGCCGCGCTCGCGGCGGCCGGGCTGTCCGTGCTCTTCCCGCCGCTGGCGATCGTCGTCGTCATCGGACTGGTGGCCCTGCTCGTGGGCGGCCGCCGGCGCTCCGGCGAGAAGTACGCCGGGCTGCGCATCCTGCGATGAGCAGCGAGCCGAAGAAGCTCATCCTCACCGTCATCGACGCGATGAAGCCCGCGATGCTCGACCGGGCGATCCAGACCGGCCGCGCGCCGGCGCTGAAGCTGCTGATCGAGCGCGGCGCCTATGTCGACGACTGCGTGGCGGCCTTTCCGTCGGTCACGCCGGTGTGCGCGGCCACCATCGTCACCGGCGTCGGGCCCGACGAGCACGAGATCCCGTCGATGAACTGGTACCACCGCGGCGAGGGGCGCTACGTCGAGTACGGCACGAGCTTCAAGGCCTCGCAGACGTTCGGCTTCAAGCGCTCGCTCACCGACACGATCTACAACATGAACCTCGAGCACCTGTCCTCGAAGTTGCGGACGGTGTTCGAGACGCTCGACGACGCCGACGTCCGCACTGCCGGCACGACCTACCTGATGTACCGCGGCCGCCACCGCCACGAGGTGACGAGCGAGACGGCGCTCACGCGGCTCGCCTCGACCGTGTTCCGCCACGCCGTCTACGGCCCGCGCGAGTTCTTCTACGCGGACATCTTCGCGTCGCGCAAGACCGGCTGCCGCGCCCAGCTCGGCCTGCCGGGCCAGCGCGACCAGCACGCCGGCTGCGTCGGCGCCGAGCTGATCGAGAACGACCTCTTCGACTTCCTCCTGTTGTCGCTGCCCGACAACGACACGCACTCCCACCGCAACGGCCCGTTCGCCCAGGTCTCCTCGCTCGCCGCCGCCGACAAGCAGCTCGAGCGCCTGATGCACGCCGCCGGCGGACCCGACGAGTTCCTCGAGAACCACGCGATGATCGTGCTCTCGGACCACTCGCAGTCCCAGGTCGAGCGCGAGATCGACCTGTTCAAGGCGTTCGACGGCTTCGGCCTCGAGCCGCCGGCCCCGGTGCGCGCGCGCCGCGACGGCGAGTCCCCCGAGATCGCGGTCTGCCCGTCCTCGCGCTCGGCGCAGATCTACGTGCTCGACCGCGATCGGCGCGCGGAGCTCGTGCCCCGGATCGAGCGGACCGCGCTCGCGCTCGACGGCGTCGACCTGGTCATGCACCTCACCGATCACCCGGACGGCGAGGCGGCGATCCGCGGCCGCCGCGGCGAGCTGCGCTTCATGCCCGGCGGCACGCTCTCCGACCTGCGCGGGGAGCGCTGGAGCGTCGAGGGCGACCTCGGCCTGCTCAACCTGAGCGATCGTGACGGGCGGCTCGTCTCCGCCACCTACCCGGACGCGCTCGGGCGGGTCTGGTCGGCGCTGCGCTGCCGCACGTCCGCCGAGGTCCTGCTCTCGGCCCGGCCGGGCTACGAGTTCACCGACTGGGGCGGCGATCACCATGTCGGCGGCGGTTCGCACGGGTCGCTGCACGCCAACGACTCCCTGGGCGCGCTGCTGTGGTGCGGCACCGGCCCGGAGACCGCCGACGCGCGCGACCAGTGGTCGCTGCGCGACGTCGTGCCGATGGTGCGCGAGCACTTCGGCGTGCCCGCCGAGTGAGGGCGCCGCTCCTCGCGCTCGCGATCCTGCTGGCGCTCGCGCCCGGCGCGGCCGCCCAGATCCCCGCCTCACCCGCCCGCTACGACGTGCCGCCGCCGGGCTGGGAGCGGGCGCCCGCCGACGTGCTGCAGGCCGTCGCGGCGCGGGCGGAGGTGCGCCGCGCCCGCCGCGGCCACGAGCTGACCTACGGCCGCGTCTACTACGAGAGCAGGGCGAGGCGCCGCTGGCAGGTGTCGTTCTTCGCACCGCCCGAGCGCCGCGGCGGCCGCACGCGGGAGCTCTCCGAGACCGTCGTCGACGACCGCACTGGGCGGGTGCTCGAGAGCTGGACGGGCTACAAGGCCGAATGGACGATGGCGCGCGGGTACCCGGGAGCGTTTGGCGGGGTCGCCAACGCCCTGTGGGTGTGGCTGCCGCTCTCCGCGCTGTTCGTGCTGCCGTTCGCGCGGCCGCCGCTCCGGCTGCTGCACCTCGACCTCGCGGTGCTGCTGGCGTTCTCGGTGTCCTACGCGTTCTTCAACGCGGCGGAGATCGGGATCTCGGTCCCGCTCGTGTATCCGCTGCTCGGCTATCTGCTGGCGCGCATGCTCGGGATCGCGTTCTCGCGGGCGCGCGGGCGCGCGCCGCCCCCGCTGCGCCTGACCGTGCCCGTCGGGGCGCTCGGCATCGCGGCGGTCTTCATCCTCGGCTGCCGCACCGGCCTCAACGTCATCGGATCGAACGTCATCGACGTCGGCTACGCGAGCGTGATCGGGGCCGACCGCGCCGGCGCGGGCGAGGGGATCTACGGCCGCTTCCCGCCCGACAACGCCCGCGGCGACACCTACGGCCCGCTCCTCTACTACGCGTACGTGCCGTTCGAGGCGCTGCTGCCGTGGAGCGGGCGCTGGGACGACCTGCCGGCCGCCCACGCCGCGGCGGTCGCCTTCGACCTGCTCACCGCGGCGGCGCTGTGGCTGCTCGGCCGCCGCCTGCGCGGGCCGGACCTCGGCGCGCTGCTCGCCTACGCGTGGGCGACGTTCCCGTTCACGCTGCTGGTGGCGAACACGAACACCAACGACGGTCTCGTCGCCGTGCTCGTCACCGCCGCGATGCTGGCGCTCGGGCGGCCCGCGCTGCGCGGCGCCGTGGTCGCCGCGGCCGCGCTGACGAAGTTCGCACCGCTGGTGCTGGCGCCGCTGTTCGCCACCTACGGCACCCCGCCTCGGCGGGCGCTCATCGTGACCACGGGCAGCTTCGCGCTCGTGGCCGCGCTCGCGCTCGCACCGGTGGCGTTCGGGGACGGTCTGGGCACGTTCTATGACCGCACGCTCGGCTTCCAGGCCGACCGCGGCTCCCCGTTCTCCGTCTGGGGGCTCTACGACCTCCCCGGCCGCACCGTCGCGCTCGCCGCCGCGCTCGTCCTGGCGGTGGTCGTCGCCTTCGTCCCTCGCCGCCGCGATCCCGTGAGCGTCGCCGCGCTGGGCGCAGCGGCCCTGATCGCCCTCCAGCTCGCGCTGGAGCACTGGTTCTACCTCTACGTCGTCTGGTTCCTCCCGCTCGTGCTGGTCGCGCTGCTCTCCGGGCGCAGGATCGGCTCGATCGACTCGGCGCGCGAGGAGCCGGGCGCGGTGCGGATGACGACCGCCATCAGCCACGGGTCGACGTCGGAGGAGTCGTAGCGCACCGGCATGTGGCTGCGGAAGACCGAGATCGACTGCTCGCGCTTGACGCCGATGACGCCGCCGCGCGCGCCCGTCATCCCGACGTCGGTGATGTAGGCGGTCCCGCCGGGGAGCACGCGGGCGTCGGCGGTCGGCACGTGCGTGTGCGTCCCCACGACCGCGGTCACGCGGCCGTCGAGGAACCAGCCCATCGCCACCTTCTCGCTCGTCGCCTCGGCGTGCATGTCGACGAGCACGTGGTCGGCGCCGGCGACCTCGCGCAGCGCCTCGTCGATCGTCGTGAACGCGGGCGACGCGGCCTGCATGAAGAGGTTGCCCGAGAGGTTCACGACGCCGAGCGAGACGCCGTCGCGCTCGAACACGCAGGTGCCGCGGCCGGGCTGCGTGCGCATGAAGTTGGCCGGGCGCAGGATGTAGGGCTGGGTGTCGAGGTAGGGCCAGACCTCGCGGTGGCGGTAGGTGTGGTTGCCGAGCGTGATCACGTCGACGCCCGCCGCGAACAGCTCGCCGGCGTGCTTGGGCGTGATGCCGATGCCGCCCGCGGCGTTCTCGCCGTTGACGACCACGAAGTCGAGCCCGAGCTCCTCGCGCAAACCCGGCAGCAGGGCCTTGAGCGTGCGGCGGCCGGCCGAGGCGACGATGTCGCCGACGAAGAGGATCGCGCTCACCCGGGGGAAGCTAGCGGCCCCGGGGCGCATACTTGAGGCATGCGAGCCTCAGAGCCCGGCGCCGAAGCGGACGCTCCCCCGGAGGAGGACGTCGCGCCCGAGGAGCGCGACGAGGCGCCCGAGGATGCGCTCCCGGTCGACGCGCCACCGCCGGACCCGCCCGCCCGCGTGGAGCCGGTGATGGTCCCGCGCTGGATCCAGCTCGTGCTGCTGCCGCTCGCGCTCCTCGGCGCCTATGCGGTCGCCCGCGCGGCGGGGCCGGTGCTGTTGCTGTTCATCATCGCCGGACTGATCGCGCTGCTGCTGAACCCGCCCGTGACGCTGCTGCGGCGCATCGGGTTCCCGCGCGGCGCCGCGGTGGGGACCGTGTTCCTCGTGCTCGTGATGGCGCTGACCGGGCTCGGCATCCTGCTCGCGGATCCCGTGGCCAATCAGGTCTCGTCGTTCCGCGACAACGTGCCGGGGATCGTCGACGATGCCAGCGCCTCGCTGGCGGACGTCCAGGGCTGGCTGGACCGCAACGGGGTGGATCTCCAGGTCTCCGAACCCGGACGCACCGCGGTCGAGTCCCTCGGCGACCGGGTCGCGGAGGGCTCGGGCGAGCTCGCCGCCTTCACGCGCGACGCGCTGCTGCGGCTGGTGGAGGGCTCGATCGCGGTGATCCTGATCATCGTCCTCTCGGTCTACATGCTGCTCTACGGCGAGCGCATGGGCGCCGTCGTGCGCGGGATCGTGCCGCCGGGCGACGGCTCGCCCGAGGACGACTTCCCGACGCGGATCCAGGGCGCGGTCTTCGGATACGTCCGCGGGCAGCTGCTGTTCTCGCTGATCATGGGCACGAGCGCGGGGGCCGTGCTGTGGGTGCTGGGCTCGCTGGGGATCTTCCCCGACGGCAAGACCTACGCATTCGCGTTCGGGGCGTTCTTCGGCTTCGCCGAGCTGATCCCGTACATCGGCCCGGCGGTCGGCGCGTTCCCGCCGGTGATGATCGCGCTGTTCAGCCCGGAGCCGCTCGACGCGCTCTGGCTCGTGATCGCCTTCACCGCGCTGCAGCAGATCGAGGGCCACATCGTCGCCCCGAACGTGTTCGGGCACGCGCTGCGGATCAACCCCCTGCTTGTGATCTTCGCGCTGCTGGTCGGGGGGCAGATCTACGGCCTCATCGGCGCGTTCATCGCGCTCCCGATCGCCGCCGTGCTGCGCGAGACGGTCGTCTACCTGCGCCGCCACCTCGTGCTCGAGCCGTGGCCGCGCGCCCCGGCGATCGCGCTCGCCGGCGTCGGCGCCGAGGGCGCGAGCTGCCCCGAGTGCGGGGCGGGGCTGGCACCGGGCGCGGCGCGCTGCGGCGCCTGTGGGACCGAGCTGGGCGACGCCGACGAGGCCGCCGCCGCGGCGTCGGCCGGGCCGTCGTGACGGACGCCACCGCCCCCGTCGCCCTCACCGCCGACGGGGTCACGAAGGCCTATGGCGAACGGCGCGCGCTGCAGGGCGTCTCGTTCAGCGCCCATCGCGGCGAGCGGATTGCGATCATCGGGCCCAACGGCGCCGGCAAGACGACGCTGCTGCAGATCCTCGCCGGGTCGCTCAAGCCGACCGGCGGCTCGGTCTCGCTGAAGGAGGGCGAGATCGGCTGGGTCCCGCAGCAGCCCGCGCTCTACACCAAGCTCACGGTGGCCGAGAACCTGCGCCTGTTCGCGCGCCTCGAGCGCGTGGCCGACGTCGCCGGCACCGTCGAGCGGATGCTCGACCAGACCGGGCTGCGCGACCGCGCGCGCGACGAGCTGGGCTCGCTGTCGGGCGGCAACCGCCAGCGCGTCAACGTCGCGATCGGCCTGCTTGCCGAGCCGTCCGTGCTACTGCTCGACGAGCCCTCGTCCTCGCTCGACCCGCGTCAGCGCGAGCGGCTGTGGGCGTTCGTGAGCGGCCTGGCGGAGGCCGGCACCGCGGTCGTGTACGCGACCCACAACGTCGCCGAGGCCGAGCGCTTCGCCGACCGCGTGCTCGTGCTGGCCGACGGAGAGCTGCTGTTCTCGGGCAGCCCCCGCGAGCTCGAGCGAACCGTCGGCGGCGACGCCGAGGCGCCTGACCTCGAGTCCGCCTTCGTCCGCTTCCTCCACGATCGCGGGCACTGACGCGGTGCGCTGGCTGCTGCTCAAGGACCTGCAGATCCTGCGCCGATCGCCGCTGCTGGTCGGCGTGCTCGTGGGGTACTCGGTCGTCGTCTCGCTGGTCGCGGGCGTCGCGCTGTCCTCGGGGCCGAGCAAGCCGGCTGTCGCCTTCGCCAACCTCGTCGCTCCGGACGACTCCGAGATCGCGCTCGGCGGCCGCCGCGTGGACGCCTCGCAATACGCCGACAAGCTGTTCGAGAAGGTCGAGCCGATCCGGGTGAAGACGCGCGCGGAGGCGATCGAGAAGGTGCGCTCGGGCGAGGCGCTGGGCGCGCTCGTGGTGCCGGCGGACGTCACGCAGAAGCTGCAGGGGACGCTCGGGCTGGGCGGCGGCGGGCGCCCCCAGGTCGAGGTGTACTACAGCGCGGAGAACCCGCTGAAGACGCAGTACGTGAAGGACACGATCGACTCGACGCTCGCCGAGGCCAACGCCGCGATCTCGGCCGAGGTGCTGAAGGAGTCCGCCAAGTACCTCAACGTCATCGTCGCGGGCGGCAAGGTCGGCGTGCCGATCGTGGGCGAGGTGGACATCCTCGGCCTGCGGCGGGCGCGCGCGATCATCGAGGCGACGCTCGCGACTCTGCCCGAGGACGCGCCGCAGCGCCCCGGGCTCGAGCAGGTCTCGCGCTTCGCCGGGCTCGCGGCCGACAACCTCGACCTCTCGAAGCCGATCCTCGCCTCGATCAGCAAGCCGGTGCGAGTCACGCGGATCATCGTCTCCGGCTCGAACGCATCGCTCAGCGCGTTCGCGGCCGAGGCGGCGGTTGTCGGCTCGATGATGTTCGTCGCGCTGCTGCTGGCGGCGGGCATGCTTGCGCTCGAGCGGGAGGAGAACGCGTTCGGGCGGCTCGTGCGCGGGCTGGTGAGCCGGACCGGGCTCGTGGTCGAGAAGGTCGGGCTCGCGGCGCTTGCCGCGTTCGTGCTGACGACCGTGATGCTCGGGATCCTCGCCGCGTTGCTCGGCCTCGACTTCGCGCGCGCGCCGCTGTGGCTGATCGTGCTGGCGGCCGGCTCGCTGGCCTTCGGGGCGATGGGGGTGGCGATCGGCGGCGCCACGCGCGAGGTCCGTTCGGCCTCGCTGGCCGCCTTCGTCGTCTCGCTGCCGGTGGCGGCGCTGGCGCTCGTGCCCTCCGGCTCGGTCGCCGACGGCATCTACGACCTGATCCGCGTGATCTCGGCCGTGTTCCCGTTCCGCCCGGCCATGGACGCGCTCGACGCCGCGATCAGCGGCGGCGACCTGCTGGCCCCGCTGCTGCACCTCGTCGCGCTGGCGCTCGTCTTTGCAGCGCTGGCGCGCCTTTCGCTCCGCCGCTTCGGCTGACCGGCACTACCATCGAGCCATGGCCTTCCCCGCCACCCGCCTGCGCCGGCTGCGCGCGACGACCGGCATCCGCGACCTCGTGCGCGAGACCGAGCTCGCGGCCCGCCACCTCGTGTACCCGATGTTCGTCGTGCACGGGAGCAGCGGCCGCACGCCGATCCCGACGATGCCCGGCATCGACCACCTCTCGATCGACGCCGCGGTGCGCGAGGCGGGCGAGGCGCACGCGCTGGGCATCCCCGCGGTGCTGCTGTTCGGCCTCCCGGCCTCCAAGGACGAGGAGGGCTCGGGCGCGTGGGACGACGAGGGCGTGATCCAGCTCGCCACGCGCGCGATCAAGGCCGCCTACCCCGACCTGCTCGTGATCGCGGACCTGTGCCTGTGCGAGTACACGAGCCACGGGCACTGCGGCGTGTTGCGCGCGGACGGCGGGGTCGACAACGACGCCACGCTCGAGCTGCTCGCCCGCACCGCCGTCTCCCAGGCCGCCGCGGGCGCCGACGCCGTCGCGCCGAGCGACATGATGGACGGGCGCGTGGGCGCGCTGCGCTCCGTGCTCGACGAGCACGGCCTCTCCGAGACGCCGATCATCGCCTACTCGGCGAAGTTCGCCTCCGCCTTCTACGGCCCGTTCCGCGAGGCCGCCGACTCGGCGCCCCAGGAGGGCGACCGCCGTGGCTACCAGATGGATCCCGCCAACGCGCTCGAGGCCGAGCGCGAGGCCGAGCTCGACGCCGCCGAGGGCGCGGACGTCGTGATGGTCAAGCCCGCGCTGCCCTACCTCGACGTGATCCGCCGGGTCAAGGAGCGCACGCGTCTCCCGGTGGCCGCGTACAACGTCAGCGGCGAGTACGCGATGATCAAGGCCGCCGCCGCGGCGGGCCTCATCGACGAGCGCGCCGCCGTGCTCGAGGTCCTGACCGGGATCCGCCGGGCCGGCGCCGACATCGTCATCACCTACCACGCCAAGGACGTCGCCAGATGGCTTCAGTAGCCCAGCCGAAGGTGCGATCGCGCAAGGACGGCAGCGCGATCCCGCTCGACGAGACCGACAAGAAGCTGCTCAACCTGATGCAGGGCTCCTTCGACCTGATGGCGCGCCCGTTCGCCCACGTCGCGCAGCTCGCCGGGATCCCCGAAGCCGAGGTCCTGACGCGCGTCGAGCGCCTGCTCGACGGCCGCATCATTCGCGAGATCACGCCGATCTTCGACACCCGCGCGCTCGGCTACTCCTCGATGCTGGTCGCCGCCAAGGTCGACCCAGAGTTCCCGCACCGCGCCGCCCAGTTCATCAACACCCACCCCGGCGTCACGCACAACTACCTGCGCGATCACGACTTCAACCTCTGGTTCACGCTCGCGACCGAGCCCGGCTCGCCGCTCGGCCTCGACGGCACGATCGACGTCATCAAGGCCCGGACCGGCGCGCACTCGATCCGCATGCTGCCGACGCTCAAGCTGTTCAAGATCCGCATGGACCTCGAGATGGAGAAGGGCACGGACGCGCTCCAGACGTCCGGCGAGGCGGTCGAGCCGCGGGAGCTCGACCCGATCGAGCTCTCCGAGGAGGACATCGCGACGATCCGCGCCACCCAGGGCAAGATGCCGGTCGTCTCAGAGCCCTACGCGGCCGCCGCCGAGCGCCTGGGCGTGTCCCAGGACGAGGTGCTGCGCCGGCTCGAGTCGCTGCGCGAGCGCAACGCCCTGCGCCGCGTCGCCGCGATCCTCTTCCACCGCCGCGCCGGCTTCTCGGCCAACGGCATGGGCGTGTGGGCCGTCCCGGACGAGGACATCCTCGCGACAGGTCGGCGGATGGCCGCCTTCCGCGGCATCTCGCACTGCTACCAGCGCCCGACCTACGCCGACTGGCCCTACTCCGTCTTCACGATGGCCCACGGCCGCTCGAAGCAGGAGTGCGACGCGATCCTCGACTCGATCGCCGAGCAGGAAGGCATCACCGAGCGCGCGACGTTGTACTCGAGCACCGAGTTCAAGAAGATCCGGATGCTCTACTTCACGGACGCCTTCAAGGACTGGGAGCGGGAGAACTCCTGACCCGCCGCCCGTGTCCGCCTCGCTGACCGACACCCGCTCCGCGGAGCTTTACCGCCGCGCGCTCCGCGTCCTCCCGGGCGGGGTCAACTCGCCCGTGCGGGCCATGGGCTCGATCGGCCGCGACCCGGTCTTCGTCGACCACGCCGCCGGCGCCGAGATCATCGACGTCGACGGCAACACCTACGTCGACTACGTCTGCTCCTGGGGGCCGCTGATCCACGGCCACGCCTACGCGCCGGTGCTCGCGGCGGTCCTCGCCGCGGCCGAGCGCGGGACGACGTTCGGCGCCCCGACCGCGGCCGAGGTCGAGCTCGCCGAGCTCGTGGCGCACCGCATGCCCTCGGTCGAGATGCTGCGGATGACCTCGTCGGGCACCGAGGCGTCGATGAGCGCGATCCGGCTTGCGCGGGCCGCCACCGGCCGCGAGCGGCTGATCAAGTTCGCCGGCGCCTACCACGGCCACGTCGACGGCCTGCTCGCCGAGGCCGGCTCGGGCCTCGCCACGCAGGGCATCCCGTCTTCCCCCGGCGTCCCGGCGGCGGCCGCCGCGGCGACCACGATCGTGCCCTGGAACGAGCTCGACGCCGTCCGCGCCGCCGTCGCCGCGGAGGTGCCCGCTGCGATCCTGGCCGAGCCCTACCCGGCCAACATGGGGCTCGTCCACCCGGCCGCCGGCTTCCTCGAGGGCCTGCGCGAGCTCGCCACCGAGAGCGGTGCGCTGCTCGTCTTCGACGAGGTGATCACCGGGTTCCGCGTCGCCCCGGGCGGCGCCCAGGAGCTCACGGGCGTCACGCCCGACCTGACCGTGATGGGCAAGGTGATCGGTGGCGGGCTCCCGGCCGCGGCCTACGGCGGGCCGGTTGAGCTGATGTCCCGCATCGCCCCCGCGGGCGACGTCTACCAGGCCGGCACGCTGAGCGGCAACCCGCTCGCCGTCGCCGCCGGCCTGGCCGCGCTCGCCGACCTCGACGACGAGGCCTACCTGCGCCTGGCCGACACGACGCGCGCGCTCGCCGCCGGGCTGCGCGAGGCCGCGGGCGGGCGCGCGGTCCAGGTCGCCGAGGCGCCCGGGCTGCTGACCGTCTTCTTCACCGACGCGCCGGTGCGCGACTACGCGGGCGCCGCCGCCTGCGACACCGAGGCGCACGCCGCCTGGTGCCGAGCGCTGCTCGCGCGCGGCGTCTACCCGCCGCCCTCGCAGTTCGAGGCCTGGTTCCCTTCGCTCGCCCACACCCCCGAGCACGTCGAGCGCACGCTCGAGGCGGCGGCTGCGGCGTTCGGGGAGGTCGAGTGAGCGCGCTCGCGGCGCTGGCGGCGACCGTCCGGTCCAGCGGTGGTCTGCTCGCCGACACCGTGACCGATCCCATCCAGGAGGGGTCGCTCGGCGCGCTCGCCGGCCCCGGCTACGGCGAGCTGGTCGAGGCGATCTACGAAGGCTACCTCCAGCACTACGGCGACGGGCGGGTGCTGCGGCCCCAGGATCCGGACCTCGCCCTGCTCGCCGGCGACCGGCTCTACGCCCTGGGCCTGGCCCGGCTGGCCGAGCTCGGCGACCTCGACGCGGTCGAGGTCCTGGCCGGTGTGATCTCGCGCGCGGCGCAGGCGCATGCCGAAGGAGATCCGGAGGCGGCGCAGGCCGCGTGGGAGGCGGGCGCGCGCGCGGTCGGCCATGGGGGCGGCAGGGCGCCAGCTGAGGCCTGAACCACCCTCTGCGTCGGTATTGTTCGCACCGTCGTGGCTTCCACCCGCAAAGAGCCCAAGTCCAAGTACACCGTCGACCGTGGGATGCCGGGCGCCTTCGAGGGCGAGACGGTCACCCGCCGGCGGTTCATGACGCTCACCGCGCACGGCGCCGGCGCCGGCGCGGCGATGGCCTTCACGCTGCCCGCGCTGGGCTTCGCCGTCGGTACCGCGGTCTTCGAGCGCCCGCCGGTGCGCTGGGAGGCGGTCGGCACGACCGAGGACTTCCCGAACGACACCTACATCCCCAAGGTGATCACGATGACCACCGGCATCGGCGAGGTCGGCAAGACGACGGTCTACATGCGGGCCCGCAACGACGAGATCGACGAGAAGCCGGACCCGCCGGGCTATGACGAGCAGTTCGTGGCGGTCTCGACGCGCTGTATGCACCTCGGCTGCCCCGTGCGCTACGTGGGGGCCTCGCAGCGCTTCATCTGCCCGTGCCACGGCGGCGTCTACGACTTCCAGGGCAAGGTCGCCGGCGGTCCGCCGGTCCGCCCGCTCGACCGCTTCTACACGCGCGTGCGCAACGGCAACGTCGAGGTCGGGCCGCGCTACTCGGTCAACTCGGAGCTCAGACGCTTCGACTCCTACCGCGATCCCGCCCAGCCGCTCGACGGCATCGGCCAGTACCTCTACCCACCGCGCCTCTCCACGCAGAAGCAGTAGACGATGAAGCTTCCGAAGCCCCCGCTCCCCAGCACCCTGAACCCGCGCCCCAAGCGCCCCGGCGAGCCGCGCACCAAGCCGCTCGACCAGGCCAAGGAGGCCGGGATCGCGAGCGTCGACTGGATCGACGAGCGCACGTCGCTGTCGGGCGGCGCGCGCTGGATGATGTTCCGCAAGGTCCCGAAGGGGACGAACTGGTTCTACACCCTGGGCTCGGCGACGATGTTCGCCTTCCTCTCCCAGGCCGTGACGGGCGTCTTCCTCGCCATGTACTACGACCCGTCGCCGACGCGCGCCTACGAGTCGGCCCGCTACATCACCAACGACGTCTTCCTCGGGGAGTTCGTCCGCGGGATGCACAAGTGGGGCTCGACCGTGATGGTGATCCTGATCTTCCTGCACATGGCGCGGACCTTCTTCTTCGGCGCCTACAAGTACCCGCGGGAGCTCAACTGGGTGATCGGCGTCGTGCTGCTGATCCTCACCTTCGTGATGTCGCTGACGGGCTACCTGCTGCCGTTCGACCAGCGCTCCTACTGGGCGACGATCGTGGCGGCCAACATCACCGCCTCCGGCCCGATCGCCGGCCCCTACCTCGGTGACTTCCTGCGCGGCGGCGCCGAGTTCGGTGCGACCACGCTGTCGCGCTTCTACGCCATCCACATGCTGCTCGTGCCCGGCCTGATCGCGGCGCTGATCGGCGCGCACCTCTACCTCGTCGCCCGCCTCGGCACCACGGCGCCGCCGTGGCTGAAGCCGCAGGAGCCCGAGAAGCTCAAGGAAGAGCGCGTATGAACCGCGCCGAGAAGGAGGCCTACCTCCGCGAGTACTCGCTGATGAAGTCGGCGGGGAAGCCGTTCTTCCCCTACGCCGTGGCCAAGGACTCCGTCATGGCCTGCATCGTGATGTTCACGATCATCCTGATGGCGCTCGTGCTCGGCGCGGAGCTGGGCCCCAAGGCGGATCCGACCACGACCACCTACGTGCCGCGGCCGGAGTGGTACTTCTTCTTCCTCTTCGAGCTGCTGCGCGTGATCAAGCCGGCGGTCCTGACGCCGCTCGCGACGATCGGGATCCCGACCATCTGCATGATCCTGCTGCTGCTGTTGCCGTTCTACGACCGCGGGCCTGAGCGCCGCCCCGAGCGCCGCCCCGTCGCGACCACCGCGGGCATCCTCACGATCATCGCGATGGGCTATCTCACCTACCTCGGCGCCTCGGCCGGCTCGCCGAACGAGATCGACATCAAGGTCGCCAAGCAGTACGAGCCGGGCAAGCTGGTGGTGGCCCAGTCGGGCTGTCTCGCCTGCCACAAGATCGGTGAGAACGGCAACGACGGGCCAGGGCCGCACCTGACCGACATCGCCGACAAGTTGCCGAAGGCCGCCATCCGGCGGACGCTCGAGAACCCGACCGCCCCGATGCCCTCGTACGCCGGTCTGCCCGAGGACAAGAAGTCCGCGCTGGTCGACTTCCTCGCCCAGCTGCACGGCGAGTAGCGGCCATGCGCTCAGCCCCTGCGCCCTCGGGAACCCTCGAGGAGGGTCAGGTCCGCGCGATGTTCGATCGCATCGCGGGCTTCTACGACGTCATGAACTCCGTCATGACGGCCGGACTGCATCACCGCTGGCGCGAGCGCGCCGCCGACCTCGCGCGGGTTGGGCCGGGCAGCCGCGCGCTCGACGTGGCCACCGGCACCGGCGACCTGGCGCTCGAGCTCGCGCGGCGCGTGCGCCCGGGCGGCGAGGTCGTCGGCTCGGACTTCTCCGAGGGCATGCTCGAGCGGGCGCGCACGAAGGCCGGCGGCGAGCCGGGCGTGCGCTGGGAGTGGGGCAACGCGCTGGAGCTGCCCTACGCCGATGGCGAGTTCGACGCGGCGACGGTCGGCTTCGGCGCCCGCAACTTCTCGCAGCTCGAGCGCGGACTGGCCGAGATGGCACGCGTCGTGCGGCCGGGCGGGCGCGTGGTCGTGCTGGAGATCACGACGCCCACGCGGCCGCCGCTGTCGACGTTCTTCTCGATCTGGTTCGATCGCGTCGTGCCGACGCTCGGACGCTTCGCCGCAGACCCGGAGGCCTACACGTACCTGCCGAAATCGGTCAAGCGCTTTCCCGGACCCGAAGCCCTCGGCGACGCGCTCGCCCGCACCGGGCTGACCGACGTCCGCTGGATCCTGACCGCCGGAGGAATCATCGCGCTGCACTCGGGGACGGTGAGTAGCTAGTGGCCTCCGCCGAGTCGGTCGCCGCCGTGATCGAGGCCGGGGGCGCGCACGTCCCCGGGATGCTCGAGCGGCTCGAGGCGCGCCTGGCCGAGCTCGCCGCCTCGCACGGGCCGGTGCTCGGCGAGCACGCCGGCGCGACGATCGCCGCCGGCGGCAAGCGCCTGCGCCCGCTGCTCGTGTTCGTGGCCGCGGGCCCGCCGGCCGACGGCGTCGGGGCAGGCCTCCTGCGCGCCGCCGTCGCCGTCGAGCTCATCCACTCGGCCACGCTCGTCCACGACGACGTCCTCGACGGGGCGGACCTGCGCCGCGGCCGGCCGACCGTCGTCGCCGTCGCGGGCCGCGCGATGGCCACGGCCACCGGCGACCTGCTGTTCTCGCGCGCGTTCTCCGAGCTCGCCGCCAACGGCAGCCCCGACGAGATCCGGGTGCTGTCGTCCGCCTCATCGGCGCTCGCCGAGGGCGAGCTGATGCAGCGCGCCGACGCCTGGAACGCGGCGACGACCCGCGAGCGCTACCTCGCCCGCTGTGACCTCAAGACGGCGCGCCTGTTCCAGGCGGCGTGCGAGCTCGGGGCGCTGGAGGGCGACGGGCCGGTCGAGCTGCTCGGCCGCTTCGGGCGCCGCATCGGGCTGGCGTTCCAGCTGCTCGACGACGTCCTCGACGTGTCGGGCCCGGCGGCCCGCACGGGCAAGCACCGCGGCACCGACCTGCTCGACGGCACGGTGACGCTCCCGCTCATCCTCGCGCGCGAGCGCGATCCGGAGCTGGCGCAGGTCGAGCTGCGCGAGGTGCGCACGCCCGCGCAGGCCGAGGGGCTGTGCGACGCGATCGCGGCCACCGGCGCGCTCGAGGCGGCGCGGGCCGACGCGCTCGAGATGGTCGCCGAGGCGAAGGCCGACCTGCCCGCGCTGCCCGACGCGCAGCGCGGCGCGCTCGAGCTCGTGGCCGACGGGGTCGTCGACCGCTACAGCTGATCTGGTCTAGAAGTCCATCGGCCAGATGGCGTCCGAGGCGAGCGCGCTGGTGAAGCGCTCGAGCTCGTCTTGCATGTTGGCCTGCTGGAGGCGCGTGAGGTCTTCGAGCAGCGCTTCCGTGCCGCGGTCGAGTTCCTCGTCGAAGCGATCCACGACGGCCTGGTCGAAGATGCCGAGGTCGGACCACTCGCAGTTGGGGCAGCGGAGCAGCACCTCCCACTGTGTCGGGGAGGCCTCCTCCCATTCCACCGGGTAGACGATGGAGCGGTCGCACTCGGGGCACTCGTGCAGGCGCCGGTCCGGGTTCGTGACGGTGGGGACGGAGTCGGCGGGCGCGGCCTGGGCGTCGTAATAGACGACCTCGATCTCCCGACCTGAGGGAAGGACGACGCGGCGGACGTAGTGGGAGTTTTCGCTTGGCTGATTCATAACTTGATGGGGTCTGCGCCCTACATCGGAACGCCGGGCGCCGGACTTGACTGGGCCATCCGTCCACCTGCGAGTGAGCCGATACCCTTCCGGGTGCGTAAGGAACGCCTGACCGCCTCATGACCCTTGCCGTCTTCCAATCCATCGGGCCGCTCGAGCTGATCATCGTGCTCGGCATCGTGCTGTTGATCTTCGGCCCGAAGCGCCTGCCCTCACTCGGCCGCCAGCTCGGCGCGGGGATGCGCGAGTTCAAGGACTCGATCACGAGCAAGTCCGACGAAGACGACGACGACGACGGCAAGGACGACGCCGACTCGAGCGCGGCATCGCGCTCCGCGGCGACCGCCGCGCTCGGCCGCCCCGAGGGAGACACCGCGACGCAGCCCGCTTCGGACGGGGTCGTCTCCGAGAAGCGCTAGCCGGTCCCGCCGCGGATGGCTCCCACCACGCTGCGGCCGATCCGCCCCGAGGACCGCCTGAGCCTCGTCGAGCACCTCGACGAGCTGCGCAAGCGGTTGATCCTCTGCGTCGTCGTGTTCGTCGGCTGCTTCGGGCTGTGCCTGTGGCAGGGCGACCTGATCCTGGACGTCGTCAACCGCCCGCTCGAGCGCACGGCCTTCAAGCAGGACAAGAAGGAGTCCAAGGACCCCTTCGAGCGCACGGCGGCGTTCCAGGCGCAGCTGCGCAAGTCGGCGCTCGCGTCGGCGGCGAACTTCGACAGCCTCGCGAGCACGGCCGAGGACGCCGAGACCCGCCGCAACTACGAGGAGCTCGCGACCCAGTACCGCGTGCTGGCGCGGGCGGTCCCGCCGCGCGAGGCGCGGCGGCCGGTCACGCTCGGCGTCGGCGAGCCGTTCACCGCCACCGTGCGGGTCGCGGCCTACGCGGCGCTGTTGATCGCGCTGCCGATCCTGCTCTTCCAGGCCTACGCCTTCGTGTTGCCGGCGTTCTCGCGCGAGGAGCGCAACGTCGCGCTGCCGCTGATGACGATGGTGCCGTTCCTGTTCATCGCCGGCGTCGTGTTCGCCTATTTCATGATCCTGCCGAACGCGATCGACTTCTTACAGAACTTCAACGACGACAACTTCGACATCCTCCTGCAGGCGAAGGACTACTACCGCTTCGCGATCATGCTCATGATCGTGATGGGCGTCTGCTTCCAGGTGCCGGTCGGGATCCTCGCCTTCACCCGCCTGGGGATCATCTCGGTTTCCCAGTTGCGGCGCTCACGGCGCTACACGATCATCGGCATCGCGGTCGTCGCGATGCTGCTGCCGGGCCAGGATCCGGTCACGATGCTCTCGCTGATGGCGCCCCTCTACGTGCTCTTCGAGGGCTCTATCCTGTTGGCATCGTTGATCGAGCGGCGCGCGGCGAAGCGCGAGGCCGCCGAGCCTGACGATCCCGACGATCTCGAAGCCTGAACGAATGCTCTTCGACCTCAGAGGCGCCGGTAGGCGCCGGACCGTCAAGGTGGTCTACATCACGCTCGCCTTCCTCATGGGAGGCGGCCTCGTGCTGTTCGGGATCGGCGGCGACGTCTCCGGCGGCCTCGTCGACGCGATCACCGAGCGCGGCTCGGGCGACGACGGCTCGGACCGCTTCCGCAAGCAGGAGACAGCCGCGCTCAAGCGCACCCAGGCCAACCCACAGGACGCCGCCGGCTGGGCCGCACTCGCCCGCGCGCGCTTCCAGATCGCCGGTTTCGGCGAGAACTTCGACCCGGAGAAGCGCACCTTCACCAAGACCGGCAACGCCAAGCTGACGTCCGCCGGGGAGGCATGGGAACGCTACCTCGCGCTCGAGCCGAAGACGCCCGACGACCGCGTCGCCAGCCTGATGGTCCAGGCCTACGGCGCGCTCAACCAGCCCGACAAGGCCGCCGAGGCGCAGGAGATCATCACGGGAGCCCGCCCGACGGCGGCGACCTTCAGCCAGCTCGCGATCTTCGCCTACCAGGCCGGCCAGACCCGCAAGGGCGATCTCGCGAAGAACAAGGCGCTCGAGCTGACCGAGCCCGACATGCGCGAGGCGCTCAAGGGCCAGCTCGACCAGGCCAAGCAATCCGCGGCGGGCGCCTCGGCCGCCGCGGAGCCCAGCGCCACCCCCTAGCTTCGTTCTACACTGCGCACCGCGCCCTTGTAGCTCAACTGGCAGAGCAGCGGACTCTTAATCCGAAGGTTCCAGGTTCGATTCCTGGCGGGGGCATCGAACAAAGGCCTGCTAGCGCAGGCCTTTGTGTTCTCGGAATCAGGAGGGCGCTGACCGACTACTCGTCCTGCGCTGACTCCCCGCTGTCGCCCCCCTCCTTCGGGAAGCCCCCTTCGGTGCCCGTGTCCGACTCGCCGGGCTTCTGACCCTTGTCGGTCGCCTCTTCGCCCTCGTCGGCCTGTTGGTCTTGCGTGGATTCGCTCATGGGCGACCTCCTCGGTAGTGGGCTCCGGCAGTCATACCCGTGCGGCGCGGCAGTCACGCTCCTCCGTTCAGGGCGCCGCCGCCGCCTCGGACTGGTCCAGAACGTAGATCGTGTTCCCGGATTGGTCCTCGAACGTGGCCATGAATCCGCCTGGGATGGCTTCGGGCTCCGCCACGATCCGAAGCCCGCTAGGACGGCCCGTGTGGAAGTCGCGCACGCTCTCGACGACGAACATCGGCCCGAACGCCGCGTCGGGGTCGGATGCGTCGAGCATGAGCTGTACCTCCGTCCCGGGCAGCGCGAGGCTCACCGTGGACTCGCCCTCGCGCCACGCCTCCTGCCAGCCAAGCCCGTCGCGGTAGAGGGCGAGTGCTGCCCTCAGGTCGCGTGTCGGCACGTAGAGGAACTCGAGCTTCATCGGCTTCCCTTCCATAATTGGATTACCGTCCGCCGTAACGTCATTATACAGAGATGCGCGAATGGATCCCGGTGTCCACCTCTCCGAAGGGGAGACTCGCCGTACGCGCACTGGAGGACTTCGGTAGCCGCCCGTTCCAGGACGTAACGGTCGGCGAACTGTCTGCGGGGGCCGGCGTGACCACCGGCTCGCTCTACCACCACTTCGACAGCAAGCTGGGCCTCTACAGCTTCGTCCGCCACGAGGCGGAGCGACGCCTGCTCGACCGCATGGAGGGCGCGGCCGCTGCCCGCGCGGACGATGGGGTTTCCGCCGCCGTGCGGGGCGCCCTGATCGTCGGCTTCGACTTCGCGGCCGGCCACGGCTTCGTGCGACTGCTGGGCGAGCCTCATCCCGCCCGCGACCGCGACCCGGTCGCGGACCTGATCGCGGAGATCAGCCACACCGGGGAGGTACCGCTCGGGAGGGTTCTCGCGGCGGCGTGGCGGGCAGCGCTCATGGCCGTCGCCGAGGGCGCGTCGCCGGCCCGCGCGCGCGCGGCGCTCGAGCTGCTCCGTGTGGACGAGGAGGCCTTGGCCCGCGCGACTCAGCCGTCGTAAGACGGACGGCGCGCTGGACACAAAGGGGGTCACACACCCGACCACAGGAGCGTCCCAGCATGCGCCGCCAGCCAAGCTCGCGCGACCAGACCACCGCAGGAGAGGACCTCCAGGTGCTCTCCAACGTCCTGGAGGACACGCCGGCGAGCGAAGTCACGCGGCGGCGGCTGCTCCAGACCGCCGCAGCCGGGGCTGCCGTCTCGGCCGGCGGGCTCGGCGTGACCGGCGTCGCCGGCGCGGCAGGCGAGTCGCCGAAGCGGATCCTCTCGACGCTCGCCACGGCCGAGAGCTTCGGCGTCACGTTCCTCACCGAGGCGGTGAAGCGTGCGCCCGGCACGCCGTCCGCGGGCCTCGCCGACACCCTGCGCGCCGCGAACACGGCGGAGTACGACCACGTCGTCGCGCTGCGCCGCCTCGGCGGCCGGCAGACCACGCTGAACTTCTGGATCCCGGATGCGGCCTTCGGCGGCGGTGGCGCCGGGCTGTTCGAGTCGATCGAGACGGCGGACACCGTCGAGCTGATGGGCTACCTCACCGGCGTGACGGCGTTCGCCAAGCGGGGCAACGAGCGCGCTGCGCGAGTTCTCGCCGAGGCGTGCGCGATCGAGTCGGAGCACCGCGCGATCGCGCGCTTCGCGCAGACGGCCCTCGGCGGCCGCACGCAGATCTCGATCGACCGCAGCTTCGCGCCATGGAGCATCCGGACCGTGAGCGGCATGATCCGCGCGCTGGAGGGCGCCGGCATCGGCTTCGGCGAGAAAGGCGCGGCGCCAGGCAGGTTCTACACCTTCCCCGGCAACCCGGTCGACAACGGCTCTGGGCTGCGCAACAACGGCCGCCGCCCGGTCTGATGGGGAGCCAGGCGTCCGGCGTGAGAAGAGTCTCATCGTGCGCTCATAGTCCTCTCACCACTCGAGCGGAGTCTGCCTCGGTGACGGCGGTCGCACCTTGCGGTCGCGCTCTCCACGAGGAGGAACCATGAACAGATTGAGCCTGCCGGTGGTCGTCGCCGGTCTTGCATTTGCGGGTGCAGCCGCCGCGCCGGCCGCGGCCGAGGAGCGCTCGTGCCGGGGGTCGCTCGGCGCCGTGACCGTCGACAACCTGAGGGTGCCCCAGGGCGCGACCTGCACGCTCACCGGCACCCGCGTCAAGGGCACGCTGAAGGTCGAGCGGGCCGCGACGCTGCGCGCGAGCAACGTCCGCGTCGTCGGCAACGTCCAAGCGGAGAACCACAAGCAGGTCAACCTCAGCGGCTCCACGGTGGGCGGCTCGGTCCAGGTCAAGCAGGGTGGCGGTTCGTCGCTGAGCGGGAACACCGTCGACGGTGATGTCCAATACTTCACCAACCGCGGGACGATCACGATCCGCTCCAACCGGATCGACGGGAACCTGCAGTGCAAGGAGAACCAGCCCGCGCCCACCGGCGCCGGCAACGTCGTGCAGGGCAACAAAGAGGATCAGTGCCGGCGGCTCTGACGCCGAGACAGGAGCTCAGCGAGCCCGGGGCGTGCCCCGGGCTCGAGCTCGGGGTGACACACTCCAGTTGTGGGAGCTGACGTCGAGGGCGGCGAGGGGTACTTCGGCGAGCGCGTGGCGGCGGGCTATGACGCGGACTCGGCCGCCATGTTCGGTCCGGCCGTGGTCGGTCCGGCCGTGGAACTGCTCGCCGAGCTCGCCGGCGACGGGGCCGCGCTGGAGTTCGCGATCGGCACCGGCCGGATCGCGCTGCCGCTCGCCGAGCGCGGGGTCCGCGTGGTCGGCATCGACAACTCGGAGGCCATGCTGGATCGGCTGCGCGCGAAGCGCGGAGCGGAGCGGGTCGAGGCCATGGCCGGCGACATGGCGACGACGCGCGTCGACGGCGAGTTCTCGCTCGTCTACCTGGTCTTCAACACGATCTTCAACCTCGTCACGCAGGATGCTCAGGTCGCGTGCTTCGAGAACGCGGCCGCGCACCTGCGCAGTGGTGGGCGATTCGTGATCGAGGCACGGGTGCCGGAGCTGCAGCGGCTGCCGCTCGGCCAGACCGTGCTGCCGTGGGCGCGCCGATCCCGATGGGATGTCCTACTACGTCTACGACACCGTCACGCAACGGCTGAACGGCCAGCACTACACCTTTGTCGACGGTCAGGTCCAGCCGAGCCCCATTGAGATGCGCTACGCGTGGCCCGCCGAGCTGGACCTGATGGCGCGCCTGGCCGGGATGCGGCTCGAGCACCGGTGGGCGGGATGGCGGCGCGAGCCGTTCACGGCGCTCAGCCCCGCCCACGTGTCGGCCTACGCGAAGACTTGAGCGTGCCGGCCATCGACGCGCAGCTGGCCAGGCGGCTCGTCGGCAACCAGTTTCCGCAGTGGGCCGACCTGCCCGTCACGCCGGTGGAGCACGGCGGGGTCGACAACCGGACCTTCCGTCTCGGCGAGCGGATGACGGTGCGGCTGCCGAGCGCCGACTCCTACGCCCTGCAGGTCGACAAGGAGCAGCGCTGGCTCCCGGTCCTCGCGCCGCAGCTCCCCCTCCCGATCCCGACACCGGTGGCCATGGGCGTCCCGGGGGAGGGCTATCCGCACGCGTGGTCGGTCTACCGCTGGCTCGACGGCGAGATCGCGACTGAGCAGGACATCGACGACCTGACCGGGTTCGCGACCGCCGTGGCCGGCTTCCTCGTCGCGCTGCGGCGGATCGACACCACGGACGGGCCGGGGCCGGGCCGGCACAACTTCTTCCGCGGCGGTCCGCTCACCACCTACGCGGACGAGACGCTCGACGCGATCGAGGCGCTGGGAGACGAGGTGGCCGGCGACGCGGCGCGGCGGGTGTGGGACGACGCCATGGCGGCCACCTGGGAGCAGGAGCCCGTCTGGTTCCACGGCGACGTCGCCACGGGGAACCTGCTGCTGCGCGCCGGCCGGCTGGCGGCGGTGATCGACTTCGGCACCTCCGGCGTCGGCGACCCCGCCTGCGACGTCGTCCTCGCCTGGACGCTGCTGTCGGGCCCGAGCCGCGATGCGTTCCGCGCCGGCCTCGGCGCCGATCGCGGGACCTGGTCGCGCGGCCGCGGCTGGGCGCTGTGGAAGGCGCTCATCACGCTCGCCGACCAGCTCGACCGCGACCCGGAAGGGGCAGCGGTCTCGCGCCGCGTGATCGACCGGGTGCTCGCCGACCACGCGGACGAGAGCTGACTCAGCCCGACAGCGTCGCCGTCGCACCGCGCTCGCGCACCCACTGGCCGACGAGGCCGCGGAAGTGGCCGAGGAAGCGCTCGTGCTCGTGGGGCGGATAGGTCGAGCGGACGGTGTCCACGAGCAGGCGGTCGAACTCCGCCGAGCTGATCCACTCGAGCACCAGCTCGTCGACGTGCGGCAGCCGGCTGTCGCAGAAGTCGCGGTAGCGGTCGACCTCGAAGTAGTCGTCGGCCAGCGCCCGGTAGGCCGCCAGCTTCTCCTCGTAGCTCAGGTCCTCGCGATCGCCGATCTCGAAGTAGCGGCGGCTGTCGAGGTCGAGCCGCGGCTCGCGACCGGTCACGACGCAGAACGCGCACCACTTCAGCAGCGCGCCCATCGCCCACGGGAAGTAGTAATGGAGGCTGGTGATCGCCACGTCGGGCGAGGCGTTGGCGTAGTCGATGGGATACGCGTCGCGGCCCCGGATCAGCGTCTCGCAGGAGTTGAACTCCCAGCGGAAGAAGGCGTTGATGAGCCGGCTGATCGTGAGCACCTCCTCGCCGACCTCTGGCGCGAGGAAGTCGTGGTCGACGGCGTAGCGGTCGTGCATCGGCAGCTCGGGCCGGAAGTGCATGACCATCGTCTCGGCGCCGATCGACAGCGAGCGCGCGAACACGTCGTAGCCCTCGATCGAGGCCTGGAGGTGCATCAGCCGCTGGCCCGACTCGTCGTACGCGCGATGCAACTCGTCGCTGTCGCGGATGTGGCTGACGCCGATCCACTGCCCGCCGTCGTAGGGCTTCATGAACAGCGGATAGCCGACCGACTCGGCGATCTCATCGAGGTCGAACGGCTGGTTGTACCTGGCCGCGGTCGAGGCGAAGCGCGCGTTGTCGGGTGGGTTCTTGTGCGGCACGAGCACGGTCCGCGGCACCTTCAGCCCGAGGCGCAGCATCGCGCAGTAGGCGGCGTGCTTCTCCATCGACTGGAACGTGAAAGGGCTGTTGAGCAGGTAGACGTCGTCCATCAGGGCGACCTTCTTCAGCCACTCGCGCGGGAGGTAGTACCAATACGCGAGCCGGTCGACGACGAGGTCGTGGCGCGGCGTGGCGCGCAGGTCGAACGGCTCCATCGTGACCCGCTCGGTCGTGAGGCGGTGCTGCGTTCCCGACGCGTCGGCGATCGGGCCGAGCCGGGAGACGAGCGTCTCGAAGGCGGTCGGCCAGTCCTCCTCGGTCCCGAGCAGCATCCCGATCAGGTGCGTGGTCCCGTCCATCAGCAGAACCGTGGCAGATGATGGGCGAGCTGTGCTCGCCAGGACGGCCAGTCGTGCGGGACGTCGTGGCCCCAGAGGTCGAGCTCGTGCGGGATCGCCTTCTCCGACAGCAGCCCGGCGAGGCGCCGGGTGCTCTCGAGCGCGCCCGTCGTGTCCTCCCACCGCCCCTGGCCGCAGACGAGCAGCAGGCTCAGCCGGCCGCGCAGCCACTCGAGGTGGTCGCCGCCCATGTGCGCGAGGTAGTCCACCGGGTTGTTGAAGTACGCGGCCTCGCCGCGCCGGCCCCACGCGCCCCAGGTGGAGGGGTCGTAGTTGCCCGACAGACCGAGTGCGAGCGGGAAGAGGTCAGCCCGCTTGAGCGCGAGGTTGACCGCGTGGTAGGCACCGAGGCTGACGCCGACCGTGGCGATGTCCAGCGGTCCACCGCAGTCGGCGTGGATCCACGGCACGACCTGCTCGAGGATCCACGCCTCATAGCGCGCGTGCTCGTGGGCACGCTCCTCGAGCGGGAGCGAGGCGTTCGACCAGGAGGCGCCGTCGAACGACTCGACGCAGTAGAGCTTCACGCGCCCGCCCGCGAGCAGCTCGTCGACGGCGCCGATCATCGCCTGGTTCTCGTACTCCCACGCCGTGCCGCGCTCGGCGGGGAACGCGAGCACCGGGCGGCCCCAGTGCCCGTAGGCCATGACCGCACCGTTCGCACCGATGGCGTCGGACCACAGCTCCGTGTGGCGGCCGCTCACCATGCCCGGGCGAGCAGGGCTGAGAGATGCGGCGCGAACGCGTCGCGCCAGGCCGTGTAGTTGTGCAGGTCGGGCAGCTCGCGGAGCTCGCTGCTGTAGCCCTGAGACGCGAGCGTCCGCGCCATCAGCCGGTTGTTCTGCAGGTTCTCCTCCGCGGACCCACAGGTCAGCGTGACGGGCACGGGATCGGCATGGAGCGCCTCGCGGTGGGTCGCGCTCACGAACCGCACGATCCGCGGGTAGCGCGGGAAGCGCGACTCGTGCGCGTCGAAGCGCGGGGTGAAGAAGCTGCCCGACTGCAGGAACAGCGCCCCGAACGTCCCTGGACGGCGGCGCTGGACGTGCAGCATCGCCAGCGCCCCGAGGCTCGCGCCCATGCCGGCCGGTGGGCCCTGGACCGCGACCGCCGCGCCGATGGCGGGCAGGACGTCGCGCACGAGCGCGCCGGCGTAGCGCGCCGAGGCCGAGTACCACTCGTTGCGCTCGCCCGGGCCGAGCAGCGCGACGCGGTGCGGCGGCAGCGCCCCCGCACCGATGCCGGCCGCGGCGAAGCGCGTCAATCCCGCCAGCCGATCGTACTCCGGCCCGTCGTGCGCGACGAGCAGCGGCAGCGGCTCCGCCGGGTCGGCGTCCGCGGGACTCCAGATCCGGACCGGGATCGCTGCGCCGAGCCCGTACCCGCGAACCGTCAGCTCCTCGGTCCTCCCGGGCACGCCTGGGGCCTCGAGCCACCGCGGCGCCGCGTATCCCGGCAGCAGCAGCACCGACCTCTCCCCGAACGCGCCCGGCGCCTGGCGCGGGTTGCCGGGGTCGCGGACGCGCTCTGCGCCGCCGTCGTGGTGGACGACCTCGAGCTCGTACTCGAGCCGCGACACGGGCGGTGGTGCCAGCTCGAGGCGCCACTCGCCGTTGTGGCGGGCGTAGGCGCGCCGCTCGTCCGACAGCGGCAGGTCTGAGCACAGCCGCACCGCGGCGTACCGCTCGTCGGGGTCGGCGAGGCGCAGGAGCACCCCCTGATGATGGCGGGCCCGGCCCGGCCCGCCGCGCTCACACCGGTGAGCTCGGCCTGGCCAGGCCCTCCGCGAGGTCGCCGAACCCCGGTGCGATGATCGCCCCCGGCCGGGCCAGCAGCTCCTCGGCGACCACCGCCTCGGTGGTCAGCAGCAGCGCGGCGACCGACGCCGCGTTCTCGATCGTGAGCCGCGTCACCCGCACCGGGTCGATCACGCCGCCCTCCACGAGGTCGCCGAACTCGCCCGTCAGCGCGTTCAGCCCGCCGCCCTCGGGCATCGCCCGCACCTCGTCGATGGCTGCCCGGCCGTCGTAGCCGGCGTTCGTCGCGATCCAGTACAGCGGCTCGGACAGGACGCGGCGCACGAGGTCGGCGCCGGTCGCGTAATCGCCATCGAGATCGAGCCCCTCGAGCGCCTCCTCGGCACGCAGCAGCGCCGTCCCGCCGCCGGGCACGATGCCTTCGCTGACCGCCGCGCGGGTGGCCGCGAGCGCGCCCTCGGTGCGGTGGCGTTTCTCGTTGAGCACGACGTCCGTGGCCGCGCCGACGTGGATCACGGCGAGCCGGCTGGCGAGCTTGGCCAGGCGCTCGCGGGCGATCTCGCGGTCGTTCTCGTGCGGCGCGCGCTCGGCCTCGTTGCGGATCTGGCCGAGCCGCGTCTCGACCGCCTCGGGCGTGCCGGCGCCCTCGACGAACGTGCACGAGTGCTCGGTGACGATCACGCGCCGGGCGCTGCCGAGGTACTCCCGGCGAACGGTGTCGAGCGTGAGCCCGGCCTCCTCGGTGATGACCTCCCCGCCGGTGAAGGCCGCCAGGTCCTTGAGGTGGGCGATGCGGCGGTGCCCGAAGCCCGGCGCGCGCACTGCGACCGCCTCGAGCGTCCCGTGTGACGCGTTGTGCACGAGCATGCCGAGCGCTGCGCCGTCGACCTTCTCGGCCAGGATCACGAGCGGTCGCGGCTGCTTCATGACCTGGTCGAGCAGCGGCATCAGGTCTGCGACCGCCGAGATCGGCTTGGTCGTCATGAAGATGTACGGGTCCTCGTAGACCGTCTCCATGCGGGTCTGGTCGGTGGCCATGTAGGGCGAGACCATGCCGTTCTCGACCAGCATGCCCTCGACGAACTCGACGGAGATGCCGGGCAGCGGCGACTCCTCGACGGTGACGACGCCCTCCTCCCCGACGTGGTCGAGCGCCTCCGCGACGGCCTCGCCGATGTTGTCGTCCTCCTTGCCGGCGATCGTGGCGACGTGGCGCAGGTCGTCGCGCCCCGACACCGGCCGCGCCTGCCGACGCAGGTGGGCGACCACGCGCTCGGTGGCCACCTCGATGCCATGGCGCAGCAGCATCGGGTTGGCGCCCTCGTCGATCGTGAGCATGCCCTCGCGCACGATCCCCTGGGCGAGCAGCGTGGCGGTGGTCGTCCCGTCGCCCGTCAGGTCGCTGGTCTTGGTGGCGACCTCGCGCACGAGCTGGGCGCCCATGTTCTTGAACGGGTCGGAGAGCTCGATCTCGCGCGCGATGCTGACGCCGTCGTTGGTGATCGTCGGCGCGCCGGTCAGGCGCTCGAGGACCACGTTGCGGCCCTTCGGGCCGAGCGTCACCTTGACCGCGTCGGCCAGCTCGTCGACGCCGGCCTGCAGTCGCCGGCGGGCGTCGTGGTTGAAGTAGAGGACCTTGCCCATGCGCGTCCCTGCCTTCCTACGGCGCAGCCGGGACGAGGATGCCTCGCCCCTGCAGCCGGCCGTTGTCGAGGTCGGCCATCGCGTCATTGATGGCGTCGAGCGGATACGTGGTCGTGTGCAACGTGACCTTGCCCTGCGCGGTCAGCGTCATCAGGTCCTGCAGGTCGACGTAGGTCCCGACTAGGTTCCCGATGAAGGAGATCTCGCGCGAGATGACGTCGATCGTCGGGATATCGATGTTCTGGCCGTAGCCGATGACGTAGAAGAAGCCGCCGTCCTGGATCATCGCGACGCCGTCCTCGACGGCGCCCTTCTCGCCCACGAAGTCGATGATCGCCTCGGCGCCCATGCCGTCGGTGAGCTCCTGCACGGTGTCGATGTGGCTCGTGCCCTCGACCTTGACCGTGTGGTCCGCGCCGAGCTCCTTCGCCAGCGCGAGCGCCTTCTCGTTCGGGTCGACGACGATGATCTCGGTCGGCGTATAGGCCTTGAGGCACTGGATGCCGATGTGCCCGAGCCCTCCGGCCCCGATCACGACGGTCTTGGTGCCGGCCCCGAGCACGGGGATCGCCTTCTTGACCGCGTGGATGGCGGTCAGCCCAGCGTCGGCCAGCGCTGCGATCGACGCGGGCTCGAGCGACGGATCGAGCTTGACGACCGAGCGCGCGCTCGTGAGCAGCAGCTCGGCGAAGCCGCCGTCGCGGTTGATGCCCGGGAACGAGCCTTCAATGCAGTGCATGTCGTCGCCGCGCCGGCACGGCAGGCACAGTCCGCAGGAGATGAACGGGTGCACGATCACGGTGTCGCCGACCTCGACGTTGGAGACGCCGGAGCCGATCTCGTGGACCCAGCCCGCGTTCTCATGGCCGGGCGTGTAGGGCAGGACCACCTCGGACTTCTCCGCCCACTGGCCCTCCTGGATGTGGAGGTCGGTGCGGCACAGCCCCGCGGCGCCGATCTTCACGACGACGTCGAACGGCCCGGTCGCCTTGGGCTCGTCGACCTGCTCGACCTTGAGCGCCTCGTGATACTCGTGCAGCCGCGCCGCGTTCATGCCGCTACCTCCTCAGGGTCGGGGTCCGGGATGTCGTAGCGCACGGCCAGCAATGAGCGGCAGATGCCGCCGTTGGCCTCCAGGCTCGTCCGGATGAGCCTCGCCATGCGCAGCCAGTGGGTCAGGTCAGCGGCGGCGATCGGCACGCCGTCGGGCAGGACGAACGCCGGGTCGCCCGCGTCGCTGGGGATGCCCAGGTGCGCGCGCAGCTCGAGGCAGCGGCGCGCGCCCGGGTCATCGGGGAGGTCGGCCACCCGCAGCGCGGTGACCTCCTCGGCCGTCGCACCGCCGGTCCGCAGCGCCTCGCAGATCCGGGACTGGCGCGCGACGAGCGCCTTGCGGTGGAAGAGCTCGCGCAGGGCGTCCAGCTCGCCCTCGGTCTCGCCGGGGAAGGCCCCCGCGAACCCGTCGCCGCGGCCGATCGAGGCGTTGATCTCTTCGCCCGTGTAGTGGCCCTCGAGGACCACGGTGATCTCACGGACCTCCGGCAGCCGGCGCACGGCATCCCGTGCGTCGGCGGCCATGAGGTACGCGAAGTTCGGCGCGCACTGCGGCGTCGGCAGCCGGAGCCGGACGTCGACGTCGCCCTCCGCCGACACGTCGCACGAGGTCACGAACCTCAGCGACGTGATCGGCTCGTCGAGCTCGGGATCGAAGACGGTCCCGAGTGCATCGAGGACGTGCGCGCGGTCTGTCACCTAGCGGCTCTCGACCAGTTCGGCGTCCTCGCGCGACGCGGGCTCATCCGGCGGAACGGGCAGCCGGAGCTCCTCCGGGACCTCGACGCCGTAGAGCTTCGCGGCGTTGAGTCCGAGGATCTTCTTCTTCGACTCGGTCGTGAACGCCGGGAAGTCCGAGAACGTCTCGTCCGGATAGTTCCAGTCGACCAGGCCCTCGACCTGCCAGCGCGGCTCCCAGATGGCGTAGTCGCTCCCGAACAACATCTTGTCCTCGCCGACCCAGAACAGCAGCTCGCCCATGACCTTGGCGAAGAAGCGCGGGCGGGCGTGCATCAGGCCGCCGATGACGACTGACAGCCCGGCGTAGACGTTGGGCTCCTGCGTCGCCATGAAGCAGAAGTCCTCGATCCGCGGCAGCCCGACGTGCTCGACGATGAAGTTGAGCTCCGGGTGGCTGGTCGCTGCGACGTCGATGTCCCTGGGGTCGAAGGCGTCCTTGTCGAGCGGCCAGATCGTCGGCCCCTTGTGGACGTGGACGTTCTTGATGCCGAGCTCCTCGCACTTCACCAGGAACGGCTCCGCCTCGGGCGAGTCGAGCCGCCAGCCGCGCGAGCCGTTGTGCCATTCGGCCGTGTAGAGCTTCACGCCCTTGAGGCCGTAGGTCGCCGCGTCCTGCTCGAGCTGCCGCAGTCCGGCGTCGCCGTCACGCGGGTCCCAGCGGCCGTTCGTGATCAGCCTGCCCGGGTGCTTCGCCGCCATCTGGGCGTTGCGCTCGGTGGTGTTGAAGCCGGTCGTGTACCACTCCTTGAGGTAGGTCGATTCGAACACGCCGACGTCGACGTAGCCGTCCTCGAAGACGTCCTTCTCGAAGTCCGCCTCGGAGTACTTCATGAACTTCTCGATCGGCCAGTGGGTCGCTTCGGGGCCGAGCCCCTGGTAGGCGTGGAAGCACTCGATCCAGCCCTTGGCGTACTCCTCCTGCCCCTTCACCCAGTTCTCGGGACTCGCGTCCCAGAAGTGGATGTGGCTGTCCATCACGAAGTACTTCTCGCCGTCCTTCTCGTACATACGGACGCTCCGTTTCTCTAGGACTGCTCGACGGGCTTGAGGTCGAAGTCGATGTACTCGGCCGCGTCCTCGGGGTTGGCGAACATGATCACCCGGTCGTCCTCGACGACCATGCGCCCGTAGTGGGTGGACATGATCTCCTCGAAGTCGTCGTTGCCGAAGTCGGCCACGCCGAGCGCCTCCGCGATCTCCTCGTAGTTGAAGTCGAAGGTGCCCGAGCCATCGATGCGGATCATCGAGGGCAGCTCCTCGACCTTCACGTTGTCGTGCCCGCGCATCACGTCGGCGACGACGTGGCCGACCTGGTTGTTCATCAGCGTGACGCCGGCCATGTTGGACGAGGTGCGGTCGAACTTGTTGCGGTCTTCATCCGCCATGTTCACGCCTCCTTTGAGGGGGTCTCGAGTCCGATGTCGGAGAGCAGGTCTTCGAAACGCTGGCTCGAGCGCTCCATCGACTCCTCGAAGCGCATGGCCTTCTCGGAGGGCTGCGACCAGATCGGCTGCAGGTTGCGGGCGGCCTCGAT
>Ga0136617_10000212_pt1 | contig 45741 bp, 48 predicted proteins | sample AntDrymUQ3222106_2_FD_129672 | JGI IMG/M metagenome (GOLD analysis project Ga0136617, IMG submission 129672) | Polar desert sand microbial communities from Dry Valleys, Antarctica - metaG UQ322 (21.06) | ecosystem: Environmental > Terrestrial > Soil > Desert | place: Antarctica: Dry Valley... | reverse complement strand
GGGCGAGACGTGCGGGGTGGTGGAGCTAGGAGAGGGGAGTGGTCGGGTCGTCGACGTGCGCTACGGAGGTGATGCGGTGCAGCGCGAAGGTATGCAGGGTCTCCGTACCCTCGTCTTCGGCCCGCAGGAAACCGCCGCCGATCGACAGTGGCTGCACCACTCGAGACGTCGCGTTGCCAGAGCTGTCTACATAGGACAGGCAGATCCGATGGCGCTCGCGGGCGGCCTCTTGGAGCAGCGCCAGCGCCGTCGCCGTCGTGACGCCGGGCAGATTGGAGATGCTGACCGGCGACCGCCGGGCGACACGCGCCAGCCGGTCGCCGATGCGTAGCTTGCGCACGACGCCCTCGAGTTGATCATCGGTCGGCCGCGGCGGGCGGGCGGGCGGGCGTGGGGCGACGCCTTGGCGGGCCGCTCTGCGTGGCTGCTCCACGGACACCACGACGTACCCGTCGGCGGACTCCTCGACCGGGATGTAGCCGGCCGCGCGCAACCCGCTGAGCACCTCCTGGGTGCGTACCCGCGACATCAGGACCGTCGGCGCGAGCTGGCGCAGGCCTAGGTCGTCGACGGCGCGATCGGCCATCAACTGCGACAGCAGTGACTCGTCGTCGGAGCGCAGGTAGGACGCAGCCACGCCGGCGCGCAGCCCGCCATGCCGGCGGGAGACGTCGTCGATGAGATAGGTGAGGGCCTGGGGTACGGGGGTCCGGGAGTATTTGGCGAACATCTGGTGGAGCTGCGCTGCGCTGCGGCCGGAGTCGAGGGCTCGGCGGACCGACGGCGGTGTGATGCGGTAGACCGTGGCCCCGCCGGAGGACTCCACGTCGGCCGCCAGCGTCAGCTCCCGGCTCAGCTCGGGCTCGAGCGGGCCGGGCACGATCGCGGTGAGGTCGGCCTGGAGCAAGAAGTGATCCAACGGCGCCGGCAACCGGTGGGCCAGCTCGGAGGCGGCATCCTGACCCGTCCTCAGTGCCCGGCCGTACGATGTGAGCGCGCCCCGCCCCGTCACGCCGAGTGTCTCTGCCTCGGCCAGGGCCCAGCGGGCCGACTCGTCGCGCAACCGGCCCCCCCGGCGCGGTCCTTGCCAGGCCAGCCGGGCGACCAGTGCCTCGGCAGCTGGGGCGCTGCCCGGTGGCAGGTCGGCCAGGATGGACAGTACGGAGCGGCGTACCCGCGCCGCCCCAGGGCGAGCGATATCGGCCGACAGCGGGGCTAGTACCCGGTCGCGCTCGTCTCGGCGCCCGACCAGCCCAGGCTGGCGGGCGAGGTCGAGCCAGGCGGTGGCGACCTGGACCCAGCGGCGTTCGGGGGGCGCCGCCAGCCAGCTGTCATAGGCCGTCGTGGGCAGCCAGCCCTGGTGCTGGCTGGCGCTGTTGGCAAGCAGGCCGGCCGCGCAGGCGATCTCTAGCAGGAGGGCGAGCACCGGCTCGTCGACGCTGAGCGCTCGGGCCAGGCGGCGCAGATCCCGGACCCCGATCCCGCCACTGCGCAGCTCGACCGGCGGATCGGCCGCGCAGAGATCGAGCAGGCCTTCGAGATGACGCAGCCACTCGAGCACCTGACCCGAGCCGGCTGCGTCCACGGCTGCCTGCTCAAGCGGCGGCGCAGGCAGTGGCGGCGGCTCGACCGACACGACGCCGAGCGGTGAGTCGCCGCGGAGCAACAGCCCGATCTCGCGCGGCAGCTCCACCGTGGCGGCATCGAGCCGGGCCAGCAGCCTGAGGGATACCAGTCGGGCAACCGGTGATCCCGCTCGTACCTGCGCTGCGCCGATGGGTGGGCCGGCCGCCAGGCGGTCGAGCACGTCACGTTGCGCATCATCGAGACCGGCGATGGCAGCCTCGATGTCGCCCAGGTCAAGGTCGAGTTGCTCTGCGGGACGGCCCAAGCCAGCGGGGTACGGGATCACCTGTGGCACGGTCCCAACGACGTGCAGCGCTGGGTTCTCGCCCCAGATCAAGGCCAGCTCACGCAGCTGTTGAAGGGGCGTCTCGACGTTCGTGCCAACCAGCTTGGCCAGCTCGTCGGCACTGGCAGCGCCCGGGCCAAGGAGTTGCAATGCGTCGAGGACCGCCAGCGCGAAGGCATCGAGTTGTTCGAGCGCCCGCACCACAGAGAGGCGGACCGTCGCACGGCTGGCGAGGACGCCCATGTCACCCGGCGGCGGCACGGCCAGATCCGGGCGGCGGCGCAACAGGGTGAGCAGCGCCTCGTCAGGCAGACTGCGCAGATGCTCGGACAGGGTCATCTCCTCCACGCTAGCCGCTGGGCGAGTGAGCATCGAGCGAAGCGAGGAGCGGAGCGAGTTGATGGCTGGGCGAGTGAGCATCGAGCGAAGCGAGCTGATTAGAGATTGCTGCAACACTGGACGGACTTCGTGACCCGGACCGGCAGGAGCACTCATGGCGCAGGAAAGACGACCCGTGCACGTCGAACTAAGCTGGCCCACGGACGCGGGCGACCATCCCGTCGCCGAGCTGGTGTCGCAGCGGCAGGGCGCTGATACCCCCTTCGGCGAGGTCGAGCTACCCCTGCCTCTCGAACGGCACGGCCGCCACTGGGTCGTACGAGAGCCGGGCACCGAGCGGCACGACACCGACTTCGGCGGTGATGAGTCCATTTGAGCATCTCTGACCCGGCCCCATTGGCCGACGACGACCTCGCCGCGCGGCTGGCACTCCTCGATCGCCAACTGCGCGGGTATGACGGCGTGCTGGTCGCCTTCTCCGGCGGGGCCGACTCCGCTTTCCTGCTCGCGGCCGCGGTCCACGCCCTCGGCCCGTCCAAGGTGGGCGCCGCCACGGCGGTCTCGGCCAGCCTGGCCGACGGCGAGTTAGCCCTTGCCAGCCGCTTCGCCGCCGACCTCGGTGTCCGGCACGAGCGTCCCCGTACCGATGAGATGAGCCGGCCGGGCTACCGAGCCAACGCGGCCAACCGTTGCTATTTCTGCAAGTCAGAGCTCCTCGATGTGCTGCTTCCGGTGGCCCAGCGCCTGCGCCTGCATCTGGTCGCGACCGGCACGAACGCCGACGACGGGGTCGCCGGCTTCCGGCCAGGAATCCGGGCGGCCGCCGAGCGGGGAGCGGTGACCCCCCTGCTCGATTCCGGGCTCACCAAGGCGCAGGTCCGGGCGGCATCGCGGGCGTGGGGGCTGCCCACCTGGGACAAGCCGGCGGCGGCCTGCCTCTCGAGCAGGGTGGCGTACGGGATCGACATCACCCCCGCCCGGCTGGCGCGCGTCGATCGGGCCGAGTCGGCGTTGCGCGCGGCGCTGGCCCGTGACGGGATCGCGGTACGAGATCTGCGGGTGCGCGACCTGGGTCCTGACGGCGCGCGGGTCGAGATCGACGCGGACCTGGTCGCGGTGGTGTCGGCGCGGCCTGACTTGCTCGACGCGGTGCGGGGATTTCCGGCTGTCCGGCTCGACCCGCGGGGCTTCCGGTCGGGCTCGATGAATGAACTGCTCCCGTCGCAGGTCGTCGAGTAGCGAGGTCGGCACATTTCCGCGTTGGCGGCCACGGGGTCGCAGCCGTAGCCTGGTGCCGCCAGCCAATCACCCCCAACTCCCCGAGCAGAGGTCAGCGTGCCTACCGGCAAGGTCAAATGGTTCGACGTCGAGAAGGGCTTCGGCTTCCTGTCTCGTGACGATGGCGGCGACGTCTTCGTCCACAAGGGCGCCCTGCCTTCCGGCGTTACCGAGCTCAAGGCGGGTGCCCGAGTCGAGTTCGGAGTGGCTGCTGGCAAGAAGGGTGAGCAGGCTCTGTCGGTACGCCTGATGGACCCGGTTCCGTCGTTGCAGGCCGCTGCCGTCACCGCGGCACGGCGACCCGCGGAGGAGTTGCACGGACTGGTCGAGGACATGATCAAGGTCATCGAGGCCAAGGTGCAGCCGGACCTGCGGCGGGGGCGCTATCCCGACCGCAAGGCGGCGCGCCAGGTCGCCGAGATGGTGCACGCGGTGGCCCGCGAGCTCGAGAGCTAGCAGCCCCCGCACCCCATCTCTTCGTGATCCAGGGAAGCCTACTTCCCGGTTTCGATACGCCCGTTTCCCTGGATCACCGAACTGGGCCGGGCGCCTATGCCAGCGCTGCGTCGAGGGTGATGTCCACGCCCGCCAGCGCCTTGCTGATGGGGCAGCCCAGCTTCGCGGTCTCGGCCGCCTTGAGGAACCCCGCCGCGTCGAGGCCGTCGACCGATCCACGCACCGTCAGGGCGCTGGTGGTCACGTTGAGGCCACCAGCCGGCTGCCGGTCCACCGTCACATTGGCGGTCACCTCGAGGGTCTGCGGCGTCCCGCCGGCCTCGGCGAGCACGTGGGACAACTGCATCGCGTAGCACGAGGCGTGGGCGGCGGCGATGAGTTCCTCGGGGCTGGTCGTGCCGTCGGCGTCTTTCGCAGCGCGTTTCGGGAACGACACGTCAAAGGAACCGGCTTTGGAGCTGGTCAGCTCCACCGTGCCCGAGCCGTCCATGAGCCCGCCGGTCCAGCTGGTCGTCGCGGTACGTGTGGGCATGAGTGCCTTTCGGGTAGTGGGGAGGGAGCTAGCGGTTCTCGATCCGGAAGATCCACCTATCGCGGTACAGAATCACCTTGCCGTCGGTGTCGACCGTAACGACTTCGACCAGGAGCGGACCGGTCACCCCGGTCAGCCGGTACGATCTGGACCGGCGCTGCAACGGGCCGGCGCTCGTGCCGTCGACCAGGACCAGCCAGGGCCGCTTGCCGACCGGCTCGTCCACCTCGATGAGGACGTCGGAGGTGCCGGTCAGCCGGAGCACCGGGACTTCGCGGCGGTGCGTCTTGCACTGCTCACCGTCAGGGCACCAGCGCGCGGCCTGCACCCGTACCCCGACATCGCCGGCCCGCAACGAGACGCTCGGGGGTGGTTGCTCGCCACCCCGGAGGAACACAAACGCCGCGCCGGCTGCGACCAGGACGAGCACCGCAATGACCGCGACGACCGGTTGACGCTGCAGCCGGGGGAGCCTCACGTCGGCGAGTCGAGGGCCACCTCGACCCTTGCTCGGCGAGCCGTGCGCAGCTGACCGACAGATACCGCCGTCCAGATCACCATCGCCGTCAGCCCCGCGGCGGGGACCACGAAGCCCCAGGGGCGCCCGAAGGGGATCAGCCCGATCCCGCCGCCGACCACCCAGGCCAGCTGAAGGAGCGTCTCCGAGCGGGCGAAGGCTGAGCTGCGCACCGCCTCGGGGACCTCGTGCTGCACGACGGAGTCCAGTGCCAGCTTGGCGAGGCTGTTGGAGAAGCTCGCGGCCACCGCGAGCCCGACGGCCGGAGCCAGCCCGGGCAGGATCACCGCGACGACGCAGGCAGCCGCCGCCACGGCGAGCAACACCAGCTGGAGCGCGTGCGGATGTCGCAGCCTGGCTCGGGCACCGAGGGCCGTACCGCTGAAGCTGCCGACGGCTGCCGCAGCGACCACGGCTCCTAGTGCGGCGCTGCCACGGGCGCCAACCTCATCGGTCCGCAGCAGGAACGCGAGGAACATGATGAGGAAGCCCGACAGGGCCCGCAGAGCGGCCGACGATCGCATCGCGACGATGACCGGGCGACCCAGCGTGACTCGCGCCCCCAAACCTCGGCGCCCCGGAAGCGGGAACGGCACCCGCAATCGGGTCTCGCCCTGATCTGAGTCGACCCGGGCCGGAAGCCGTAGCGCCAGCACCATGCCGACGAGAAAGACGATCGTCGCCGCCGCCAGCGGCCACTCGGGGCCGATCAGGCCGAGACCTACGCCGATCGGTGCGGCAACTCCCGCACAGATGATGCCGGCCAGCGACAGCCGCGAGTTGGCCGCGACCAGCGTGACGTCGGGCGGCAACAGTCTGGGGACCGATGAGCTGCGCGCGACACTGTAGGCCTTGGACAAGACAAGTACGCCAAAAGCCGCGGGATAGAGCCCGAGGTTGTCCAGCGAGCCGACCATGATCAGGGCGAGAAACGCGCGTCCGAGCATTGTGGCGGCAAGGGCGTACCGCCGGCCGTGCTGAAAGCGGTCCAACATCGGGCCGATGAGAGGGGCCAGCAGGGCGAACGGCGCCATCGTGATCAGCAGATAGAGCGCGACTCGCGGCCGGGCCTCGCCAACCGGTACGGAGAAGAACAGCGTCCCGGCCAGTCCCACCGCGACCAGGGCGTCGCCCATGCCGTTGACGCCGTGCAGGTCGATGAGCCGGGACAGTCCGGACTCGCGGGCACCCTCTGCGTCAACCCCGCGGCGCACGAAACGCCAGAAGCTCACCGTGCCACGCCGGACGGCGAGTCCGGTCGTCGTCGCTGCCGTACGCACGCCTCCCACGCGCCATAGTCTTGCTCACCCGCGTGGCCCGCCGCCAAGCACGCCACACCGTTTGCGACGACCCGCTCGGCGAATCCGTCGTGTTGTGCGCGAGAATGACCCCGTGCCTACGGCAACCACTTCCCGCACGACCTCTCGCGCCCCCGACACGGCGTGCGGCGCCGCCGTCGACCTGGCCCGATCCGCGGCCGTCGAGGTCGCCGGAAACCTGGTCGGTGAGTACGTGGACGCGCGGGCCGAGGGCGAGCGGCTGGTCACCCACTACTTCGCCTCGACGGGGCGCGGATACACCGGCTGGCAGTGGGCGGTCACCGTGGCCCGGGCGCCGCGGGCCAAGGACGTCAGCGTGTGTGAGATCTCGCTGCTCCCCGGCCCCGACGCGCTGGTCGCGCCCGAGTGGCTGCCGTGGAGTGAGCGTCTGCTCCCCGGTGATCTCGGAGTCGGCGACATGCTGCCAACTGCGCCCGATGACGACCGGCTGGTCCCTGGTTACCTCGCTTCCGAAGATCAAGCGCCTGGCGGCCAGCCGTTCTCCGACCCGGCCGTTGACGAGGTCAGCATGGAGCTCGGGCTCGGCAGAATCCGGGTCATGTCGCGGCTTGGCCGGCTTGAGGCGGCCGAGCGGTGGCAGGAGGGCGATCGCGGGCCGGCGGCGCCGATCGCCCGCTCGGCACCGATGCCGTGCGGGACCTGTGGCTTCTATTTGCCGCTGAGCGGTTCGCTGCGTGCGGCGTTCGGCGCCTGCGGCAACGAGTTCGCTCCGGACGACGCGATGGTGGTCTCTGCCGATCATGGTTGCGGTGCGCATTCGGAGGCGCTAGTCGAGGCGGCTAACGTGCCGGAGCCCGGGACCGTCATTCTCGACGACGCACTGTTCGAGGTAGCGCAGGACGAGGACGCTGACGCCGAGTCACTCGGTCACAGCTGACCCACGTGTCCGACCCATTCGACACCGCGGGGATCCGCCGCCGGGTCCTCGACGCCTGGGACGCCTCGCCGGGGAGGTTCCGCGAGGACGCCAATGCGGAGGAGGACCTCGTTCTCGGCGGCTACCGCGACCGCCTCCTCGTCGAGCTGGCCCAGAACGCCGCGGATGCCGCCGCCGAGGCCGGCGTCCCGGGTGTGCTCCGGCTGCGGCTGGTTGACGGGTGCCTTCGCGCCGCCAACACCGGGGCGCCGCTGGACGCGGCCGGGGTCGCGGCCCTGGCCTCCTTGCGGGCCTCAGCCAAGCGAGACACCGGCGCCGTTGGCCGCTTCGGCGTCGGTTTCGCCGCGGTGCTCGCGGTCACCGAGGAGCCTGAGATCTGCTCGCGCAACGGCGGCGTGCGGTTCAGCGCGGCCGAGACTCGGCAGGAGGTCGCCGGACTGCCCGCGCTGACCGCCGAGTTGGCTCGCCGGGGTGGCGCGGTGCCGGTGCTCCGCCTGCCGCGGCCGCTGCACGATCAGCCACCCGAGGGCTTCAGCACTGAAGTACGACTGCCGGTGCGACCGGCGGCCGTGCGGTTAGTGCAGGCAGCGCTGGACTCACTCGACGCGTCTCTCCTGCTGGCTCTTCCATTGTTGTCCACTGTGGACGTCAACGGCCGGCTCATCACCCGTAACGGCAAAGAGCCGCATATCGTGACCTCCGATGCCGGGGTCGAGACCAGCTGGCACGTGGTCCGCGCCGAGGGCACCTTGCCCGACGAGCTGCTGGCCGACCGGCCGACCGAGGAGCGCGAGCGCGCCCAGTGGGCAGTTCTGTGGGCCGTGCCGGAGACGGGGCTGTCAGGGCGTCAGGTCATCTACGCACCGACGCCCAGCGACGAGCCGCTGTCGCTGCCGGCCCGCCTGGTGGCGACCTTCCCACTCGGAGCCGACCGCCGGCACGTAGCCCCGGGCCCCCTCACCGACTGGCTGGTCGAACGCTGCGCCGACGCCTACCTCGATCTGGTGCGCATCGTCGACGGCGGGCCCGAGGTGCTCCGGCTCGTGCCCCAGCCCGGCCTGGCGGCAGGCCAGCTCGACGCGGCTCTCAGCACCGCCATCCTGGTGCGGCTGCGGGCCACCCGATGGTTGCCAGGTGGGCGACTGCCGGCTGCCGCCCGAGTCCTCGACTTCGGACTCGAGCGGGCGGTGCCGCTGCTGCACGACGTCATCCCCAGCCTGTTGCCGGTCGACTGGGCTGGCCGGGTCACGGGGCGGCCCCTGCAGGCGCTCGGCGTGCGACGGCTTCCCGTGGCCGAGGTGGTCGACGCGGTAGCGAGCATCGTCCGCCCACCGGTGTGGTGGCGCGATCTGTACGCCGCCCTGGCCGATGCACCCGACCGCGAGGCGCTCGGCGCGCTCCCGGTGCCGCTCGTCGATGGCCGACTGGTGACCGGGCCTCGTGGCGTGCTCCTGCCGGGTCCGGACCTCTCGGCGCTGGATCTGACCGCCCTCGACGTCCGGCTCGTCCACCCCGAGGCGGTTCACCCGCTGCTCGAGCGGCTGGGCGGAATCCCGGCCACAGCTCGCTCCGTACTTGCCGACGACCGGGTACGCGCCCAGGTCGAGCAGGCCTTCGATTCGGCCGGCGACGACGATGCCGCGCCGCTCGTTGACGCCGTGCTCGCCCTGGTGGCAGCGACGGGGATCGAGCCAGGGGAGCTGCCCTGGCTCGCCGAGCTGCCGCTGCTCGGCGAGGACGGTGAGACGTACCCGGCCGGTGAGCTGCTGCTGCCCGGTTCGCCGCTGGCGGCGGTGATCGCGGACGACGCGCCCTTCGGCACTGTTGACGCCGCCGTCGTCGGTCACTGGGGAGCCGATGTGCTCGAAGCCGCCGGTGTCCTGTCCACGTTCGGCGTCCTCCACGTACCCGACGTCGACATGGCCGACCACGACCTCGACGGTGAGCAGGACTACCTCGACGACGTCCTGGCCGAGCAGGGGTCGATGCTCGAGGAGCTGGTCGCGGTCCGCGATCTGGAGATGGTAGACCCGGGGTCCTGGCCGTCCGCGCTGGCCATGTTGGGTGCCCCGGCGTCGCGCTCCGTCGTCGCCACTGACGCGGTCGTCGTTCCCGGAGGCGCCACAGTTTCCTCGTACACCCGCTGGTGGTTGTCCCGTCACCGCGTGCTCGACGGCCGGCGACCTCGCGACGTACGCATGCCGGACGCCTCGGACCTGTGCGGCATGTACGACGAGGCGAGCGGAGAGGACGCTGAGATGCTGCGGATGCTCGGCTGCCGTACCGGCCTCGACGACGTGCTCGCCGACCTCGACGGCGCTCTCGACCTGCTCGACCGGCTGTCCGATCCGAAGCGGACGTGCCCGGCTTCGACGCTGCGCCGGGCCTACACCCGGCTGGCCGAGATGCTCGTCGATGTCGAGCCACCTGCTCTGGTACGGGTCGAGCCGGCCCTCGTCGTGCCGGCGGAGCAGGCCGTTGTGCTCGACGCCCCGTATGCGTTGCCGCTGCTCGGCGACCGCAGACCGGTGCCCGGTGGGCCGGCGGTTGCCGGCCTCCTGGATCTCCCGCTCGCCTCGGAGCTCGTCACCGGGCTCGCCGAGGGGCCGGTTGTTCGTACGACGGAATGGCGCGAGATTCCTGGCGTCGCGTTGGCGGCCGACCGGCTCGTTGCCACGATTCCCGAGACCCGAGTGCTCGTCCACGACGGTCTGACTGTGTCCGGAACGCTGGTCACCTGGTGGCCGGCAGCCGGCACCGACCACGTGGCGGCAGCGGCCGGGGCGGCGGCCCTTGGTCGCGCTCTGGCCTGGCGGTTGGGGCGGTGGAACTTGCGGGCGGCGGCAATCGAGGCGCTGGCCGGTGACGGCGCGGCGGCGTACGAGCGGGAACTTCGTGCGGAGGATGCCGCGGGTTGACGCAATCAGGCCAACGGCGGCGGTAGCTCATCGGCCTCGGATGGCCGATGTCCTGGCGTCATCCCCTGGCTGAGCCTGGCGGCCCGGCGGCGGCAGACCCAGATGCCGAGCAGCCCGAGAAGCAGCCCGGACACTGCCGTCGGCACCCACCAGAGGTGGCCGTCGCGCCGCAACGTGGACAGGAACAGCAGGCTGGCCAGCAGAGCCAGCGCCCAGAGAATCGTCCCGACCGCGACGACCTTGACCGCATCGACCTCAAGCGGCTCCGGATCGGGGCGGCGCGCACGCATGTTTCCACGCTAGTGCAGTGCCGAGGGGCTACTCTGCGACATCCCCGCTCGGGCGTAGGAGAGGACGACACGCGATGTCCACAGGCGAGACCCCCGACATGATCGCCGCCGAGCGTGACAAGCCACGTCCGCCGAAGAATGGCTTCGACCGCTACTTCATGATCTCCGAGCGCGGCTCGACGGTCGGCAGGGAGGTCCGCGGCGGATTCGCGACGTTCTTCACGATGGCCTACATCGTGGTGCTCAACCCGCTGATCATCGGGCTCGCCGCGGACAAGGGTGGCGCCAGTCTCGGCGTACCCCAGGTGGCCGCGGCGACCGCGCTGGTCGCCGCCGTGATGACGATCCTGATGGGCGTCGTGGGCCGCTACCCGTTCGCGCTGGCGACCGGCCTCGGTCTCAACGCGTTCGTCGCGGTCGGCATCGCCACGCAGATGAGCTGGGCCGATGCCATGGGGCTGATCGTGCTCGAGGGTCTGGTGATCACCGTGCTGGTGCTGACCGGATTCCGGACCACCGTGTTCCGAGCCGTCCCGGTCGAGCTCAAGACGGCGATCGCCGTCGGGATCGGGCTGTTCATCGCGCTGATCGGGTTCGTCGATGCCGGTTTCGTCCGGCGTTCCGATGTCGGACCGGTGCCGGTGCAACTGGGCATCGGCGGGTTCTTGCAGGGCTGGCCGACGCTGGTCTTCGTCTTCGGGCTGCTGCTCACTTCCATCCTGGTCGCCCTGCGTACGAAGGGCGCGATCCTGATCGGCATCATCGCGACGACGGTGCTCGCGGTGATCGTCGAGGCGATCGCCAACCTCGGCCCGGCCGTCGTCAACGGCAAGCTGGCCGACCCCAAGGCGTGGAACCTGGTCGTCCCCGAGTTGCCCGACGATGTCGTCCAGACACCCGATCTCGAGCTGCTGGGCAACTTCAGCCTGTTCGGCGGTTTCGCGGAGGTGGGGGTGATCACTGCCCTGCTGTTCGTGTTCACGCTGATGCTCGCCGACTTCTTCGACACCATGGGCACGGTCGTGGGGGTTGGCGCCGAGGCGGGGCTCGTCGACGGGAAGGGCAACCTGCCCGGTGTCGACCGGGTGCTGTTCGTCGACTCGGTCGCGGCCGCAGCGGGTGGTGCCGCATCGGTGTCGTCGAACACGACCTACATCGAGTCGGCGGCCGGCGTTGGTGAGGGCGCTCGTACCGGTGTGGCCTCGCTCGTCACCGGTGGGTTGTTCCTGCTCGCCATCTTCTTCACACCGCTGGTATCCGTGGTCCCGTTCGAGGCGGCGACTCCTGCGCTGGTCGTGGTCGGGTTCCTGCTGATCACGCAGGTCCGCAGCATCGACTTCTCCGAGTACGGCATCGCGATACCGGCCTTCCTCACGATGGTGATCATGCCGTTCACGTTCTCCATCGCCAATGGCATCGGAGCTGGCTTCGTGTCCTATGCCGTCATCAAGGCGGCGCAGGGCAAGGCGAAGGACGTTCACCCGCTGATGTGGCTGGTCGCCGCCCTGTTCGTCGTCTACTTCGTCATCACCCCGCTCAAGACCCTGCTCGGCCTCGACTGACCCCCCTTCGCGTGATCCAGGGAAACGCGCATATCGGATGCGGTATGTAGCTTTCCCTGGATCAGCGGAAGGGGGTCGGCTCGCGGCGGCTTATTTCATTAGCAGGGCTAATGAGGTACGCTAACGATATGACTTCTGCGACCCGCACTGACACCGAGCTGGCCAGTGCGCTGCGGATGTCGGTGATGCGCCTGGCCCGTCGGTTACGTGCGCATCGGCTGGATTCCGGGTTGTCGCTGACCCAGCTGGCGGCACTGGCTACCCTCGAGCGGCACGGGGCCATGACTCCACGCGAGCTGGCCGACCACGAGAAGGTCCAGCCGCCGTCTGTGACGCGGGTGATCGCCGAGCTGGAGGGCCGCAAGCTGGCCACCCGCACGCCGCACCCCACCGACGGTCGCCAGCACATCGTCGCGCCCACCCCGGCCGGGCGGGCACTATTGCGTGAGGACCGCCGCCGCCGTGAGGTGTGGCTGGCCCGCCAACTCGCGGCGCTGACCCCCGACGAGCGTGCCGTGTTGCGGGCCGCGGCCCCGGTCCTGGAGCGACTCGGGCAGCTGTGAGCCCAACCTTCCGCGCACTGCGCATCCGCAACTACCGGCTCTTCGTCGGCGGCCAAATCGTCTCCAACACGGGCACCTGGATGCAGCGCGTCGCCCAGGACTGGCTCGTACTCCAGCTGTCCAACAACAACGCCGTCGCGCTGGGCATCACCACCGGCCTGCAGTTCCTGCCGATGCTGCTCTTCGGCCCCTGGGGCGGCCTGTTCGCCGACCGATACCCCAAGCGCCGGCTGTTGCTGATCACCCAGGCGGGCATGGGCCTGCAGGCGATCCTGCTGGGCGTTCTCGCGATCACCAATGTGGCGACGGTCTGGCATGTGTACGCGCTGGCCGCCGTCCTGGGGCTGCTCACGGCGCTGGACAATCCGGTACGCCAGTCGTTCGTCGTCGAGATGGTCGGCAAGGACGACCTGCCCAACGCCGTCGGCCTCAACAGCGCGACCTTTCACGCCGCCCGCGTCGTCGGCCCGGCGATCGCCGGCCTACTGATCAACCTGATCGGGACAGGCCCGGTTTTCCTGGTCAACGGAGTGTCCTACCTCGCCGTGCTCGCCGGTCTGTACTCAATGCGCGAGTCCGAGCTGAGCCCGTCCGAGCGCATCGACCGGCGGCCCGGCCAGCTCGTCGAGGGGTTGCGCTACCTGCGGGCCCGGCGCGAGTTGTTGCTGCCCACGGTGATCATCGGGTTCGTCGGCACGTTCGGGATGAACTTCCAGATGACGATGGCGCTGATGGCCAAGTCGGTGTTCGACAAGGGCGCTGGCTCGTACGGCCTGCTCGGCACCGCGCTCGCGGTCGGCTCGCTGGCCGGCGCGCTGGTGGGTGCGAGCCAGCCGCGGCCCGACCGGCGACTGCTGATCGGCGCCGCCCTCGCTTTCGGTGTGCTGGAGGTGGTCCTCGGCCTGATGCCGACGTACCTCACCTTCATGATCCTGCTGGTCCCGACCGGTCTTGTGCTGATCACCCTGCTGACCACCGCAAACGCCACCGTGCAGCTCGCCGCCGGCTCCCGGATGCGCGGCCGCGTCATGGCGCTGTACATGACGGTGCTGCTGGGCGGCACGGCCTTCGGAGCCCCGGCTATCGGCTGGCTGGCATCGGTCGCCGGGCCACGGTGGAGCCTGATCGGGGGTGGCCTGATCTCGGCGATAGCCACGATCGTGGCGGCGCTGGTGCTGGTCGGCCGACCCGTCCGCGGTGATCATGAAAGTCTGCAGGCCGACACGCCGGCGCAGCCCACCAGGGTTCCATGATCAACGGCCTGGGTGGAGGGCACGGCTGCGGCCGAGCGGCCATGGGAGGCTGTCGCACTATGGAAACCGAACGCTTCCTTGCCCTGCTGCGTACCGATGGGGACTTGCTCGCCGACGTTGCCCGCCGCGAGCTCGACGCCGAGGTGCCGCCGTGTCCCGGCTGGCGGGTTCGAGACGTCGTCAACCACACTGCCGAGGTCTACGAGCACAAGCTCGCCTGCATCGAGCTCAAGGCGAAGCCCGAGCCGTGGCCGCCACAGTGGCCTGCAGATCGCGACCCGCTGGACTGGTTCGCCGATGCTCAAGGCCGGCTGCTCGCCGTGCTCACCTCAACAGACCCGCAGACCCCTGCCTACACGTGGTGGCCGGACAATCAGACCGTCGGCTTCTGGGTACGCCGGATGGCTCAGGAGACGGCCGTGCATCGGGTCGACGTGCAGAGTGCCTTCGATGCGGTCACGCAGGTCGATGCCGAACTCGCCGTCGATGGCGTCGATGAGGTGCTCACCCTCATGCTGGCCGGGGACTGGTCGGACGAACCGGTCGAGCGGGTGGGCGACGGCGAGCGCATCGAGGTCAAGCCGGGTGGGCAACGCTGGGTGGTCATCCTCAATGCGAACTCGATCGAGGTCGCCAGCCCGGACGGCGCTGCCGTCGACGGCACGGTCAGGGGCGCGCCCTCAGACGTACTGCTGTGGTTGTGGGGCCGCGCCGGCGATGATGCAGTGGACCTCGGCGGGGACCTGGCAGCGATCCGGCTCCTGCGCGAGCGGCTCGCCTGGGCGACCAACTAGTGCGGTGCGGGGGGCATTCTCTTGGCGGTGGCCGCGGCGAGCATCCCCACTAGCTGAGCAAGCGCGAACGCTCCCGGCGCGTCGTCGGCACGCCGTGTGACGACGGGCAGCGGCCCGACCTCGTCGAGGACAACCTGTTCTCTGGCGAGTACGAAGTAGAGCGCCAGCAGTGCGGCACGAGCATTGCCATCAGCGAAAGGATGGAAGAAGGCCACGTCGAGATACACCCGAGCTGCACGGGCGGCAAGGGGCAGGGAAGGTTGCCCGCCCTCGCGCATGCGGGCCTCGAAGCGTTCGGGGACTCCGGGCGTCAGGCCATAGCGTTCACGACCACCCTTGGCGAACGCCGCGCCGGAACGAAATCCGGCTTCCGGCACGCCGAGGACGGCGCGTTGCCAGGTGGCCATGAGTGGGAAAGTGAGCTCAGCGCTTGTGTCCGCATCGGCCCGGGCCTGATTGAGTGCTTCGAGCATCCGGTCTGCGCGAAGCGGATCACGACGTCGCTGCACGGTATCGGCGAAATCAACGATCCCGTCGCGGCGGCCCAGAATCGGCGCGGCAATGGGCGGCGCAGCCGACCAGGACACAGTTTCTCGCACCTGACACCAGGTGCCCAGATCGTCACGCATCGAGCATCGGCGGAAGCAGGCCGGCAGCGATTCGCTTGCTCACGTCGTCGATGACCGCTTGCGGTGGCTCGATCCAACTCTCGAAGCGGCCCCCGATCGCGGATTCCACCAAATGCTCGTGTCGCTCCTGAGCAATGCCGCATGGGAGAGACACCACCGCAACACCTGCTCGCAGTGGAGGTACCACGCGTCCCCAGCAGCGGTGCGGGCGACGACGACCGTCACAAGTTGGGCACTGCTCTCTCCCAGGCGTCGTGTTGCGTTGTGCCCGGCGAAGCCGGCAGGGCACAGCCGGCAAAGCGAGTCCCCAGCTCCTCCAGCCACTCGCGCCATTCGACCAGTGCGTCCCCTACTCGCGCGGCTGTGAGGTCCGGACTGGCTATTGAGTGGGACGGACAGCACCAAGAGGTGATCGGGCCGCCGCCGATCTCGCCTTCGTCGCGTGCCCAACGCCAGCCACACGCCCACCGGCCGTACTGGGCGACGAGGCTCCCGGTCACCCTGTCGGTCCAGCTCGGCCCAGCACTGGACGACCACTGTGACTCGCGCTCGCGCGCAGAGACCATCGGAACCCTCACCGACGCCGTCAGCTGTCGGACGTGGCTCCGGGCCTCGGCGGGTTCGAACGGATGCCGACGCGGGTCAACCTCGTCCCAGGACAGCGTCCATGGACGTAGATCGTCGTTCACGGGCGAACTCCAATCAGATCAGTGCAGTGGCACTGGGGAGTTGGTGCGGACCGCCTGACCCGAGGAGCGCACCGCGGTCGTCCACCCAGGCCGGGCGCGGCCGAGGGATCTCCAGCGTGAGGAGCGGGCCCCGTCGTGCGCGCCGCCACCTGAGGATCGCCACGATGATGGCGATGATCGTCATTAGCGCCATCACCGCCAGACCGGCGAACTCGGCAACCATGGATGCTGAGCTCAGGATGGCGTAGATGTCCCAGGCGGCATGGCCGATGATGAGTGGCCACAATCGGCGGTACCTCCGGTAGTAGATGACCGAGGCGAACGCCCACGGCAGCAGCACGATCGCGGTAAGGCCGTAGTAAAGGTGGAAGGACATCCGCAGCGCCACCAGGATGACGAGGATCGCCCGGTCGGACAGCCCGAGGCGCTCCAGCATCCGGTACGCGAAACCGAGGACGACGATCTCCTCCAGCAAGCCCGCGCAGATTGCCGCCGAGATGCCCGTGATGGCCAAGTCTGCAAAGGACATGCTCGCGCCGATCTGAACGTCGGCCGTGAGCCTCTCGACGTACGGGATCTGCAGAATCGCCCGGTCCAGAACGATCGAGATCGCGCCGCAGACACCGAAGATCCAGACGAAGGCCCACCACGTTTCGTGGGCCGTCTGCCGGGCCGGCTTGGCGACGAGCCCGATGCGCATCAACCGGTCGCCCGTGATCCGCAAGAAGCCCCAGACCATCGCGATCGGCACCGCTGTGAAGCCGATGTTAGCCACCACGAGGAGCAACGAGTAGTCCCCGAGCAGGTCGACCGGACGGCCCGCGATGACGTCGGCCAGGCCGATCAGGGCCGACAAGAACCCCAGCCCGGGAAAGATCACCATCACCAGGCAGAGCAGCACCCAGACCAGCCAGCGGCGGCTCGGCCCGGCGTACGGCTCGGGCAGGCGAGGAGTGAAGAACCGGTCGAAGACGCGGGTGACGAACCGGCTCACTGGTTCACCAGGCGTACGCCTCCGGGGCGGCTCCGCCCGGGCCGGGGAAGATCTCGTCCAGCCGGGCCAGCACCTTGTCGTCCAGGGTGATCTCCAGCGCGGGTAGCGAGCCGTCGAGCTGGTCCATGGTGCGCGGGCCGATGATCGGCCCGGTCACCGCCGGCTGCGCGAGCAGCCAGGCCAGGCCGACGTGCGCCGGATCGTGACCGATCTCGGCGCACAGCGTCTCGTACGCCTCGATCGCCGGCCGGTTGGCGTCGAGCGCCTCCTTGGCGCGTCCCTCGAGGCGCCGCTTGCCTTCGTTCTCCTTGCGGATCACGCCGCCGAGCAGGCCTCCCTGCAGCGGCGACCAGGGGATCACGCCCAGGCCGAAGTCCTCGCAGGCCGGTAGCACCTCGAGCTCGACCTCGCGCTGAAGCAGGTTGTAGATCGACTGCTCGCTCACGAGACCGAAGAAGTTGCGCTCCTTGGCCTTGGCCTGGGCCTTGGCGATATGCCATCCAGCGTGGTTGGACGATCCGACGTAGAGGATCTTGCCCTGGTACCGGAGCACCTCCATCGCCTCCCAGATCTCCTCCCACGGCGTGTCCCGGTCGACGTGGTGCATCTGGTAGATGTCGATGTAGTCGGTCTGCAGCCGGCGCAGGGACGCGTCACAGGCCCGACGGATGTTGCGCGCGGACAGGAACGTGTCGTTGGGCCAGTCGCTCATGCCGCCGTACAGCTTGGTGGCGATGACCGTGCGTTCGCGCCGGTTGCCGCCCTGCGCGAACCACCGGCCGATGATCTGCTCGGTGACGCCTTCGCCCTGCTTCCAGCCGTAGACGTTCGCCGTGTCGAAGAAGTTGATCCCTAACTCCAGGGCGTGGTCCATGATCGCGTGACTGTCTTGCTCTGAGGTTTCGGGGCCGAAATTCATCGTGCCCAGGCACAGTCTGCTGACCGACAGCCCGCTCCGGCCGAGGTGAGTCTGCTCCACGCGTTGCCTCCCATGATGGTTTCCTGGCAACCACCCTATGCACGCAATCGGCGCGCGTCCCTTTTCGGATTTTCGCGCGCCGGTAGGGTGCGCTGCCATGGGCAGCCCCCCGGATGACGCGACCCGGCTGATCGGCGGGCGTTATCGCCTGCTGACCAAGCTCGGGCAGGGCGGCATGGGCACGGTGTGGCGGGCGCAAGACGAATTGCTGCACCGCACGATCGCCATCAAGGAGGTCGACCTCAGTCAGGTCGCGCCCATCGACCGGACCGTGATGCGGGAACGCACACTTCGGGAAGCGCGCACCGCCGCCCGGCTGTCGCATCCCAACGCGGTGACCGTGTTCGACGTCGTCGAGGAAGCGGGCCAGCCGTGGATCGTGATGTCGCTGGTCGTCGCGGACAGTCTCGACGACGTGATCCGTCAGCGCGGAACCCTGACTCCACAGCGCACGGCCGAGGTCGGGCTGGCGCTGCTGAGCGCGCTGGAGGCAGCGCACAAGGCTGGGATCCTGCACCGTGACGTCAAGCCGAGCAACGTGCTCATCGGACACGACGGCTCGGTGGTGCTCACCGACTTCGGCATTGCCACGCTGGAGGGTGACGCATCGTTGACCAGCACCGGGATGCTGTTCGGCGCGCCGGCCTACATCGCTCCTGAGCGCGCGCGCGGCGAGCGGCCCGGGCCGGCCTCGGACCTGTGGTCACTGGGTGCCACGCTCTACACCGCGGTCGAGGGCAGGCCGCCGTTCGAACGGGATTCCCCGATGGCCACCCTTACCGCCCTGGTCAGCGAGGCTCTCGTGCCGCCGCGCTCGGCCGGTCCCCTGAGGCCGGCCCTGATGGCACTGCTGGATCGTGACCCGCGGCGACGAGTCGACGCGCCCGGCGCTCGGCAGCTGCTTCAGCAGGCGGCCGGACAACCGGGCGAGGCCACTCGGGCCATGCCGGATCGCGTGCCGACGCGAGCGCTCCCTGGAACCGCGCCACCCGGCACCGCACCGCCCGGCACCGCACCGCCGGCTACCGCACCGCCGGCCACCGCACCGCATGGTGCCCGGGCCGCCGAGCCCGCGTGGGCCGGGGTCCCGCCTCCGCCCCCGCCGGTTCCGAGCCCCGGGGGAGCTCGCCGTTTCCGTACCCCGTTGGTTCTGCTGCTGCTCGTTCTCGCGCTCGTCGCGGCAGCGGTAGGGGCGGTCATCTACGGGGGCAATCGCGACCAGCCGGGCGGGACGCCCAGAGCGGTCGAGTCACCCTCGAACCAGCCAACGCCCAAGGCTTCAAACAGCCCGACGCCCCAGCCATCGCCGAGCGCTGCGCCGTTGGCGACGACCTGGCCCACGCTGCGGCAGGGTGACGCCGGCGAGCAGGTCCGCGCCGCTCAGTACCTGCTGTCGCACTGGGGCCGCGTGCTCACGGTAGATGGGATCTTCGGTGCGGCCATGCGGAGCGAAGTACACGACTACCAGCTCGACCACGGACTGCCCACGACTGACAGAGTCGACGCGACGACGTGGGCCTCGCTTGCGGATTCAACCGAGCGCGGTGACACCCACGATTCGGTCAAAGCGGTGCAGGTCCTGCTGAACGCGCAGGGTGAATCCCTGGCGGTCGACGGTGCCTTCGGCGCGGCTACCGAGCGGGCGGTCAAAGAGTTTCAGCGTGCCCATGGGCTGGCAGGGGACGGCGTCGTGAGCTCGCAGACCTGGCGGCAACTTCTCGCCAGCACCGGGTAGCCCGCCGGGCTTCCTCCACCTTGCGGTCGTGCGACTGTGCTGTTCGGACGTTGCCGGGCCGAAGGACGCCGTAGCGCGGTGCGGCCCAGGGCGACGACGGCGCGGGCGAAGGTCTGTGCCGTGAGAGGGAACGCCTAGCTGTCAACTCGCTCCGCGCCTCGCCGCGCTCGATGCTCACTCGCCCTAGTCAGACGTGGCTGAGGCCTCAGTGCGGTGACACGTCCGCGAGCAACGTCAGCACGACGACACCTGCCACGATGAGGGCCACCCCGACCGCTGTGGCCCAGCTCAGGCGCTCCCCAAACAGGAACGCTCCGGCTATCACTACCGAGGCTGTCCCGACCCCGGACCAGATGGCGTAGGCCGGCCCCACATTGATTGACTTGAGTGCCAGCGCGAGCAGTGCGAATGATGCCGCGTAGCAGGCGACGACGAGGATCACAAAGCCGGGACGACGCAGACCGTCAGCCGCCTTGAGCGACAAGGTGCCGCAGACCTCGCTGAGAATCGCGCCGCCCAATATGACCCAACCGATCATTGGCTGCCTTCCGGACCCAGTCGCAAGCGGCTGCGACGGAGGTCGAGTGAGCATCGAGCGAAGCGAGGCGTGGAGCGGAGATGGAAGCCAGTGCCACCATCGCGTCAGGACAGCGCCCTGACCGGGGCCAAGGAGGGTGGTCTCAGGACTTTCGGCCGACGCCGGCGTACTCGATCACCTCAGCCGGTGTGCCAAGCTCGCTCGGCTCGGGACGCCACAGCGATGACGACACCACACCGGGCTCCAGCAGCTCGAGGCCGTCGAAATAGCGAGTGATCTCCTCGCGGGTGCGTGCGGTCACCGGAGGGGTTCCGCCGCCCTCGTTCCAGAATTTCACGGCCGCCATCACGGCGTCGCCATGAATGTCCGTGGTCGGGTGGCTTATCACCAGATAGCTGCCCGAGGGCAGGGCCTCCACGAGCCGGTTCACGATCGTGTACGCCTCGTCGGTATCCATGATGTGGTTGAGGATGCCCAGCATCGTGAGCGCTACGGGCCGGGTGAAGTCCAGCGTCCGGGCAGCTTCCCGAATGATGGCGGCAGGGTCCTCCAGATCGATATGGAGGTAATCGGTCCTGCCCTCGGGAGTGCTGGTGAGCAGGGCGCGGGCGTGGGTCAGGATCAGCGGGTCGTTGTCGACGTAGACGATGCGCGACTCCGGCGCGGTCGCCTGGGCGACCTCATGTGTGTTGTTGGCACTGGGAAGGCCGGTCCCGATGTCAAGGAACTGCCGGATCCCAACCTCGCCAGCCAGGTATCGGACGACGCGGATGAGGAGCTGACGGTCCGCACGGGCGGCCTCGGCGATATCGGGTAGGAGGGTCTTCAGCGCGTCACCGGCCTCGCGATCGACCGGATAGTTGTCCTTGCCGCCTTGTAAGTAGTTCCACACCCGCGCTGTGTGCGGCTTGCTGACGTCGAACGGTGGGTTCTCAACCTGATGCGTGGACGAACTGTCAGTCACCAGAACACCTCTCCCCGTGGGTGAAAAGCGCCACTATCCACGTTTTGACGACCGTGGTTGACGATCCTCGAAGTGTAGTGGCATCCGTAGGCCAAGGCCTGTCGGGGTTCGATGGGCCGTCACTATCGCTCTCCCTGCCGGACATTGTGGGTTATTGGCCAGAGAGGCTAGGACAGTTACACTCCCTTCACTGCCAGTCAGGCGTCACGATCCCGCGACGAGGATGGGTGCAAGTTGATCGCAGCTAGACGGGACGATGATCCATTCGAATCTGATCCTCCGGCTCAGACCCGCGGTGGGTCGACAGTGCTGCGCATCGTCGTAGGCACGCAGCTTCGCCGGCTGCGCGAGGCGAGGAAAATCACCCGCCAGACCGCCGGCTACACCATCCGGGCCTCCGATGCCAAGATCAGCCGCTTGGAGCTGGGTCGGGTGGGCTTCAAGCAACGCGATGTGGCCGATTTGCTCACTCTGTACGGGGTAACCGACCCCAAAGAACGAGAGGCATTTCTCGCCCTCGCCGCTCAGGCCAGCGCTCCCGGATGGTGGCACACGTACAGGGACGTGCTGCCCGGCTGGTTTGGGAACTACCTGGGGCTTGAGCAAGCCGCCTCGGTCATCCGCAACTATGAAGTGCAGTTCGTTCCCGGTCTGTTCCAGATCGAGGACTACGCCCGGACTGTCGTGATGCTCGGCTATCCAGGAGCCAACGCCGACGACATAGATCAGCGAGTTGCGCTTCGGATGGCCCGTCAAGAAGTTCTTGCCAGGCCTGACCCGCCCCGAGTCTGGGCGGTGGTCGACGAGGCGGCGCTTCGACGAGTGGTTGGCGGGCGAGAGGTCATGCGCGCGCAGCTGGAGCACTTGTGCGCGATGGCCGAGCTACCGAACGTCACCTTGCAGATCTTGCAGTTCAAGGCAGGTGGACACTCGGCCGCAGGTGGGCCCTTCAGCATTCTGCGCTTCTCAGATCCCGACATCCAAGACATGGCTTACCTCGAGCAGCTCACCAGCGCCCTTTATCTCGACAAGGCTACTGATGTGGACAATTACGTGATGGTGATGGATCGTTTGTCCACCGAGGCCGCCTCGCCGGAGGATTCTTCGGAGATTCTGGCGGGAATCCTCAAGGAGCTGTAGAAACACGGAAGCCCCGGTGTCCGACTCCCCGTCGGTGTATCGGGCAGGAATGCTTCTTCAAGCGGCCACAAAAATTTGGATTTGCGGTGCGCAGCATAAATGCCCCGTGCCGGCCGTAGCCGACACGGGGCAGACCCCCCCCTGCACCACAGACCGCGTCTGGTCAGTGCACCAAGTCGTCGAACTCGCCGTCCCTGACGCCACGCACAAAGGCCGATATCTCAGCGGGGGTGTAGATCAATGCGGCATCCGATGGATGGCGCGAATTCCGCACCGCGACCTGACCGTCCGGCAGCTTGGCCACCTCTACGCAGTTGCCACTGGGGTTGCTGTAGCTGCTCTTGCGCCAGCTTATCGAGTGGCTCTCCAGCATTGCGTCGCTCTGCGGCATCTCGTCCCTCGCAAATGGTCGATTCTTGTGGCTCGCACCCGGCCGGGGCGGCCGTTCACCTCGGACGCTTCCGCCGAAGCTTGCGGACGACGATACGTGCCCTTCCGGTCCGATGCAAGTACGTCTGTACTTGCATCGGCACGCTCGGTGACTCAACGTAGTCGATGCGCGCCCCCTGCCGCTCTGGTTACCGCACACATGAGGCAGTGATCATGGACCTGGCGGTTCCCGGGCCGACCGGTCGCCGCCGGGCAACGGTTTGGGCGGCAGAGCCCGGCGCCAGCTACCCCTTGCGGCCGCGTACGCCGAAGACGATGTCGTCCCAGGACGGGATGCTCACGTGCCGCGCAGGCTCCTCGCCCGCGGCACCAGCGGCGGCGGGTGGCGACGGGGGCCCTGCTAGTGGCTGCTCCGGCTGGGTTTGGGGCTCGGCCGTCGCTGGCGGCGGCGGTTGCTTGGCGGCGCGGACAACCGACAATGGTCGCGGGTCGGCGTGCCCCATCGCCGGCGACGAGGCCATGGCGGCGAGCAGGTCGCGGGCCGAGTCGTCGTTCGGGCGCACCTGCTGGCCGGCCGGGTCGTAGACCCACACCGCCTCGCCGGACTGCCGGCCGGCGGAGAAGCGGACGGTGACCCGCCAGGTGCCGTTGTCGCGACGGCCGGCATCCCATGTTGCCGACTCGGGGTCGATGCCCTGCCGGATGAGCTGATCATCCACTACCTGTGCCAGCAGCGGCGCCGCCCCGTCGCCGATCGGCCGACACCGGGTGGCCCGTGCTCGCTGGACGACAAGCGCCCGTTCTTGCAGGACAGGACCGGCGAACCGCAGCACCCGCTCGACCGGCATGCTGCCGGCCCGGGCGATTTCTTCAGGCGCCTCCCCGGCCCGTACCCGCGCCTGGATCTCGGCCGGCCGCATCGAGCTCTCCATCATGATCTCGATCTGCCCTAGCCGGGCGCCATCTCCGCGGGACGCGGCGCGGAGCCGCTCATCGACGGCGAGGCGGTACTGCCCGCCGCGATCGTCCGCGAGGATGATCGCGGCGCCGTCCTCGGCGAGTGCGACGAAGCGCAGCTGGCGCATGCGTGCCTCCCTGACCGATCGGCCGATGTCGAATCGACCCTACGGCAGGCGGACCTCGCTTCGGCTGTGCGACACGGCTTCAGCGCGACGCCGCCCACCCTCCCCCTCCGGTGATCCAGGGAACGTACCTCCCGAAATCGGTACGTAGGCCTCCCTGGATCACCCAGAGGGGGAGGGCTCAGCTGTGCTCGACCACGAAGTCGATGCAGGCGGTGAGCGCCTCGATATCCGATGGTTCCACCGCGGGGTACATCGCGATCCGCAGTTGGTTCCGGCCGAGCTTGCGATAGGGCTCGGTGTCGACGATCCCGTTCGCGCGCAGCACCTTGGCTACTGCCGCTGCGTCGACCTCCTCGGCGAAGTCGATCGTGCCGACAACCGGCGAGCGCAGCGACGGATCGGTAACGAAAGGCATCGCGTACGGGGACTTCTCGGCCCAGGCGTAGAGGCGCCCGGAGGAATCGGCAGTACGCCCCACCGCCCAGCTCAGACCGCCGTGTTCGTTGATCCAGTCCACCTGCTCGGCGAGCAGGAACAGGGTGGCCAGCGCGGGTGTGTTGTAGGTCTGCTCCAGCCGGGCGTTCGCCACTGCGATGGTGAGGTCATAGGACGCGGGAATCCAGCGGCCGGCGGCCGCGATCTCGTCGATCCGGGCCAGTGCCCTCGGCGACAGCAGGGCGAGCCACAGCCCTCCGTCGGAGGCGAAGTTCTTCTGCGGCGCGAAGTAGTAGGCGTCCATTTCGGACACGTTCAACGGCAGCCCACCGGCCGCAGAGGTCGCATCGATCAGCACCAGGGCGTCGTCATCGGCACCGGCCACCCGGTGCACCGACCGCATCACGCCGGTCGAGGTCTCGTTGTGCGGCCAGCAGTACGCGTCGACGCCGGGCTCGGCGACGGGATCAGGTGCGCTGCCGGGCGCGCTGTCGATCACGGTGGGGTCGGCCAGGAACGGCGCCGTGCGGGTAGCCGTGGCGAACTTTGTGGAGAACTCGCCGAACACGAGGTGCTGAGCCTTCTGCCGGATGAGGCCGAAGGTGGCGATGTCCCAGAACGCGGTCGCGCCGCCGTTGCCGAGCACGACCTCGTACCCGTCGGGGAGGTCGAACAACGAGGCCAGCCCGCTGCGTACCCGGCCGACGAGCGAGCGTACCGGCGCCTGGCGGTGAGACGTGCCGAGCAGGGTGGAACCGGTCGCGGCCAACGCGGCGACCGGCTCGACGCGCACCTTGGACGGCCCCGAGCCAAAGCGGCCGTCGGCGGGCTTGAGCGACTCGGGGATACGGAGATCAGGCATCAATCGAGGGTACGTGGCTGCACTGCTCACTCTTCGCCTGACCACCCACCGATGCACAGCCGGGAGTTACTCCGGCCTGTTGACGGTGCCCCGTCCGACCTGAAACGGGGTGGCGATTCTCTCATAGGCCAGTCAGGCTACCGAGGCAGCGGTCCCTCGCCTGCCTTCGCGAGCCGGGCGGCGACTCGCTCGCGGGCCGCCCGAGCGGGCGACACGTTCCGCCGCCTCGCGTCACCGAGCACCGCAGCGGCGAGGGTGTCGCCGATCGTCATCGTTCGCCGGCGGGCCTCTTGTGCGCTGACACCGTCTCGCTCGGTCGCGGTGGCGTAGATGACGCCGCCCGCACTGACGATCGTGTCCGGCGCCCAGACGATCCCGCGGGCGTGCAGGGCGTCGGCTGTCTGCGGGTCGTCGAGTTGGTTTGTTCGCCGGGCCGAGTATGGCGCGGCAGCGCAGCTCAGGGACAAGGTCGCCGGTGAGCAACCCCCCGGTCGCCGCGGGCACGAGCAGATCGACGTCCGCGCGCAGGGCGGCCGCAACAGGCATCCACACGGCGCCGAGCTGTTCGGCGTCGAGCCGACGCCGTTGGTCGACGTCGGCGGCGACGATCCGCACGCCGGTCGCCGCGAGGCCGCCGGCGACGCGCAGCCCGACCTGACCGAGCCCGATGATCGACGCCGTGGTCACCCGGCCGCGCTGGTGCTCGGCTAGCGCATGTATCGCACTGAGGACGCCGTCAGCGGTGGGGCCCGAGGAGTCCCCGCTACCGCCGTCGGCCGCGGGTCGACAGAAGACGTGCGGTGTTCGTGTCCCGATGACGCTCATGTCCGCTGGCGCGGTCCCGATGTCCGGGCCGGTCGCATAGCGCCCGCCGAGTGCGGCTATCGCGTCTCCGATGTCGAGCATGACGTCGCGGCGGTACGTTCCTGTTGGCGGCGGACCATGCGGTACGGCGACCACCGTCTTGCCGCCGCCGTAGTCGAGGTCGGCCAGCGTGCATTTCTCGGTCATCGCAGCAGCCAGCCGCTCGGCATCGGCGAGGCCCTCGCGCCAGCTGCCGTACGGCTTCACCCGGCAGCCCCCGAGCGCCTGACCGAGCGTGATCGAGTCGACCACGATAGCGATCGGCAGGCCGCTGCGGGCGCCGGTCGTCACGTGCATCTCCGTCGGCCGCGAGACCGTTGGGGACGATTCGGGCTCGACTGTGCTGTTCGGCTGCATGGGGGGAGCACAGCACAGCGCGCACTGTGGCGGCGTACAGTCCGAACATCCTTCGGCCGAAAGCCCAGGAGACGACGTTGGACGAACTAGATTCGGCGATTGTGCGAGAGCTCTTACAGGATGCGCGGCTGACCAACCGCGAGCTGGCTGCCCGCCTCGGGATCGCGCCGTCCACCTGCTTGGTACGCACCCGGCTGCTGCGCGCTCGCTGGCGTGATTACCGGGTTTCACGCCGAACTCGACCTGCGGCAGCTCGACCGGGGCGTCCAGGCCCTCGTCGCCCTGCAGATCCGGCCGCTCAACCGGGATGTGATCGAGGGATTCAAGTCCTTCGCGATGACGCTGCCTGAAGTGTTGTCCGTCTATGTCGTTGCGGGCGGCGATGACTTCCTCGTGCACGTCGCCGTACGCGACGTCGACAGCCTCAACTCCTTTCTCATGGACAACTTCACCGAGCGCCGAGAGGTCGTCGGCTTCCGTAGCTCGATCGTCTATCAGCACGCACGCCGCCTACCGATCCCGTACTGACCGGCCATCGCGCTGGTGTTGATCGTCTCCGCCGTCGTCAAGCAGACGAGCTAGCCGGCTCAGCGGCGGTGGATGTCGTCCCAGCCTTTGACGTCTTCGGGCTTGCGGGGCGCCGGGCCGACGTACCTCGCCGCCGGCCGAATCAGCTTGCCGAGCCGCTTCTGCTCCATGATGTGCGCGCTCCATCCCGCGGTGCGCGCGCAGGTGAACATCGACGTGAACATGTGCGCGGGCACCTCAGCAAAGTCGAGCACGACCGCTGACCAGAACTCCACGTTGGTCGCGAGCACCCGGTCGGGCTTGCGTGCCCGCAATTCGGCCAGCGCGGCCTTCTCCAGCGCTTCGGCTACCTCGTACCGGGCCGACCCGAGCATGCCGGCTGTGCGCCGCAGTGTGCGGGCGCGCGGGTCCTCGGCGCGATACACCCGATGGCCGAAGCCCATCAGCTTGTCGCCGCGGTCGAGCAGCTTGGCGACGTACTTCTCCGCGTCGCCCTCCTCCTCAACCTCGTCGAGCATCTTGAGGACGCGAGCCGGAGCGCCACCGTGCAACGGGCCCGACAGTGCGCCGACGGCCGAGGAGATGCAGGCGCCGACATCGGCGCCGGTGCCGGCAACGACGCGGGCAGCGAAGGTGGAGGCGTTCATGCCGTGCTCGGCCGCCGAGACGAAGTAGGCGTCGACCGCCTCGACATGGCGCGGGTCGGGCTCGCCGCGCCAGCGCACCATGAAGCGCTCGACGATGGTGGCGCACTGGTCGATCCGCTTCTGCGGCACAGCTGGCAGGCCAAGGCCCCGCGCTGACTGGGCGACGAAGGACATGGCCGTCACCGAGATGCGGGCCAGATCCTCGCGGGCCTGCTCGTCGCCGATGTCGATGAGCTGACCCAGGCCCCAGTACGGGGTGAGCATTGCAAGAGCGCTCTGCACGTCGACCCGGATGTCACCGGAGTGCACCGGGATGGGGAACGGCTCGGCCGGTGGCAGTCCCGGATTGAACTCCCCATCGACCAGGAGCCCCCACACGTTTCCGAACGCGACCCGGCCCACCAAGTCCTCGATATCAACCCCCCGGTATCGCAGCGCATTGCCCTCTTTGTCGGGCTCTGCGATCTCTGTCTCGAAGGCGATGACGCCCTCGAGGCCCGGCATGAAGTCAGACATCTAGTGCTCTCTCTCATCGGTGCTGGCCCCCTGCGGTCATTGTGCCCACCGGCCGCCCAGCCCGCCCGTCTGGGTACGGTCTCGTCGTGGCAAACGATGCCCGGCAGCGGGTCAGAGATATGCGGCAGTCCTACGAAGTCACCGGCCTCGACGTCGCCGACCTCGCCCCTGACTGGCCGGCGCAGCTCGACAGCTGGATGGAAGACACGATCGCGGCAGGCCTGACCGAGCCGAACTGGATGGTGCTGGCGACCGCCGACGCGACCGGCAAGCCCAGCGCGCGCAGTGTCCTGCTCAAGGGCTATGACCCCCGCGGCCTCGTGCTGTTCACCAACTACGAGTCACGCAAGGGCCGCGATGTCGCGGAGAATCCGGCTGCCTCGCTGGTGCTCCCGTGGATTGCGCTGCAGCGCCAGGTCGTCGTGGTGGGCGCCGTGGAGCGCACCAGTGCGGCGGAGTCCGATGCGTACTTCGCCGCACGGCCGCATGGGTCGCAGCTCGGCGCTGCCGTCAGCCCCCAGTCGCAGGTCATCCACGGCCGCGACGACCTGGCATCGGCCTGGGCGCAGCTGGGCAAGCAGTATCCGGAAGGGACTGCGGTGCCGCGCCCGCCGCACTGGGGCGGGCTGCGGGTCGTACCCGAGACCGTGGAGTTCTGGCAGGGTCGCAAGGACCGGCTGCACGACCGGCTGCGCTACCGGCGAGCTGGCGAGGATTGGCTCGTGGAGCGGCTGGCTCCGTGATCCGGCGCAAGCTCTCCCTCATCGCCGTCGATGTGCGGCCCCTTCGTGAGCGGGACTTTCGCCGCCTGTGGTTCGGCAACGGTGTTGCCTTTGTCGGCTACAACCTGACAGCGGTGGCCGTTGCGGTGCAGGTCTACGACATCACCCGCTCATCGCTGTACGTGGGGCTGCTCGGCATCGCCGCGCTGGTGCCGCTGATCGGGTTCGGGCTGTGGGGCGGCGCCGTCGCCGACGCCGTCGACCGCCGGCTGCTGCTCATCGCGTCGTCATGCGTGATGTGGGTGATCACCGGTGCCTTGCTGCTGCAGGCGCTTCTCGACGTGCGCAGCGGGTGGCTGATCCTGGCGCTCGTCGCGATCCAGTCGGCCGGGTTCGCGGTCGCATCGCCGACCCGTGGCGCGATCCTGCCCCGAATCGTGCCGCGCGAGTTGCTGCCGGCGGCCAACACGCTCACCTTCACCATGACCACCTTGGGCATGGTGGTCGGGCCACTCATCGCCGGCGTTGTCATCGGCCGGCGGCACAACTATTCCGCTGCGTACGCAATAGATGCGGTGCTGTTCACCGTCTCTCTTTACGCGTCGCTGCGCTTGCCGGCGCTGCCGCCGCTGGGCGAGATCGTGCGACCAGGGCTCCGGTCGGTGCTCGACGGGCTGCGCTTCATCGCCACCCAGCCGGTGCTGCTGATGTCATTCGTCGTCGACATCATCGCGATGGTGTTCGCGATGCCCAAGGCGCTCTTCCCTGAGCTGGGTGAGACGCAGTTCGGTGGCGGCCCGGCGGTGGGCTGGCTGTTCGCCGCCATCGCGATCGGCTCGGTCGTCGGGGGACTCATGTCCGGCTGGATCGGGCGGATCCACCGCCAGGGGCTGGCCCTCACGATCGCCGTCGTCGCCTGGGCTTTGGCTGTGGCCGCCGCCGGTCTGGCGAACAGCCTCTGGCTGGCTGTCGTACTGCTCGCCGCGGCCGGCGCCGCTGACCTGGTCTCGGCGGTGTTCCGCCAAACCATCCTGCAGTCGGTCGCGCCCGACGAGATGCGCGGCCGGCTTCAGGGCGTGTTCATCGTTGTCGTCGCCGGCGGACCTCGACTCGGTGACCTGCGAGCCGGCGCGACGGCGGCGTTCGCGAGTGCCACCGTGTCATGGGTGGCGGGCGGCGTGCTGTGCGCGGTGGTCGTGATCGCCGTCGCGTTGTGCGTGCCGGCCTTCCTCCGCTACGACGCCAGTCGTCAACTCGCTCCGCGCCTCGATGCTCACTTGCCCAATGTGCGGGCCGCGACCCGCAAGTCGGCCACCAAGCCGTCGTAGGCCGCGTCTCGGCCCTCGCCCTGGGTACGGAGAATCGAGCTGGGGTGGACCGTCGCCATGATCCACCCGGCGTGGACACCGGCGTCCTCGCTGCCTGACGGCCCGTCCCACGACATCAGTTGCCCGCGTTGCTTGGTGACCCGGAACGACGGGCTGATGAGGGCGGCCGCGGCCGTGGCGCCGAGCGCGACGACCACCTCGGGGGCGAGCAGCGCCAGCTCGGCCTCGAGCCACGGCTTGCACGCCGTGATGTGCGCGAGGTCCGGCTTCTGGTGGATCCGGCGCTTGCCGGCCGACCCGGTGAACCGGAAGTGCTTGACGGCATTGGTCACGTACGCCTGGTCGCGATCGATACCAGCGTCGGCAAGGGCGCGATCCAGTAGCCGACCAGCCGGGCCGACGAAGGGCTCCCCACGCTGGTCCTCGACATCACCGGGCTGCTCCCCGACGAGGACCACTCGGGCGCTTGGTGGCCCGGCACCGAACACCGTCTGAGTGGCCGGCTCGTACAGCTCGCAGCCCTGGCAGCTGCGAGCTGCCTCGGCAATCTCGGTCAGGCTGGCGTTGTCGGGGACGAACTTCTGCGCACTGGGGTACTCGTCTCGGACTTGGGACATGGCACACGTTGTACCGGAACGTCGTTTAGCTGGAGTTGTCGGGGCCTCCTCGCTACGGGAGACCCCGATAACTCCAGCTAAATCGCGATAGCCGCCAGCGGCGCGACCCGGCCACCCCCGCTCAGGAGCGAATCGCCGAATCGTTACGGCTACCAGACCGGGTCGGCCACTACCCTGGCAGCGTGATCTTCAAGTCGGTACGGGATGGGCGGCCCTATCCCGACCACGGACTCGGCCTCAGGGAATGGGCACAGATCCCTCCTCACGCCGTTCGGCTGGACCAACTGATCACCACCAAGGGTGAGCTGGCGCTCGACCGGCTGCTGGCCGACGACTCCACCTTCTTCGGCGACCTGTTCCCGCATGTCGTTGAGTGGCAGGGGGAGATGTACCTCGAGGACGGTGTTCACCGAGCGCTGCGCGCAGCCTTGCAACAGCGCAATGTCATCCACGCCCGGGTCTACGTGCTCCCCGCCGCCGACGCCGGCTGATCGGCGCTGACCCTGGCCGGGGGGCCATCGAGCGCGCAGTGCCGGTGCGGTCGCTCGACCGGGGGCGAGGGCTGGCGATCAGGTGGCTGTGGATCGCGGATGAGCGCCGCAGCAAGGACGCCACCCAGGGCACACACAGCGGCGGCGATGAGAACCGCTGCCTCGAAGCCGTTGGAGAAGGCGTCGGGGTCGAGATAGCTGCCAGCGGTCAGGCCCGCAAGAGGCGGCAGCACCGCGACCGAGAGCAGGCCGCCGACCCGGGCAACGTCGTTGTTGACCGCTGAGGCGATGCCGGCATGTTCCATGGGCGCGGACGACAAGGCCGTCGATGTCAGCGGCGCCACAGTGATCGCCAACCCGGCGCCGACCCACAGCACGCCGGGCAACACCTGAGTGAGGTAGCCGCCCGACTGATCGATCCCAGTGATCAACACCATCCCGCCGGCGACCACGACAGGCCCGACAGACATCTGAAGTCGCGGCCCGATCCGGGCCGCCAGCGCTCCCGATCTGCTCGAGAACAACAGCATCACGATGGTCACCGGCAGCAAGGCAGTGCCGGCCTGGATGGGGGAGTACCCGCTCACCTGCTGCAACTGCAGCGGCAACAGGAACAGCATCGCGCCCAGGGCGCCGTACACAGTGAAGGTCACGGCGTTCGTAGCGCTGAACTGTCCGGAGCGGAACATCGACATCGGCAGCAGCGGGCCCGGCGAGCGCAGTTCGACCGCCACGAAGGCCAGCAAGGCGACGATGCCAGCGGCCAAGCTGAGCAGGACGGCTGGCGACGCCCACCCGCCATCGGGACCGTACGTCAAGCCGTACGTCACACCAGCCAGACCGAGCGCCGCGAGGGCGGCCCCGGCCAGGTCGAGGTGATGCGAGGCTTCGGGGTCTCGTGACTCCGGCACGTGCCTGGCGGTGATGACGAGGACGGCCAGGGCCAAGGGCAGGTTGATGAGGAAGACCAGCCGCCACGACACTCCATCGATCAGATAGCCGCCGATGAACGGGCCGATAGCCACGGCGACCCCTCCCAGCCCCGACCAGGCGCCGATCGCCTTGGATCTGTCGCCGGGGGCAAACGACGCCTGAAGGATCGCCAGGCTCGCCGGCGTGAGCAGGGCGCCGCCCACGCCTTGCAGCAGCCGGGCGGCGATGAGCATGGGGGCGTTGATGGCGATCCCGCACAGCAGCGAGGCCAGGGCGAACCACACGACGCCGATGATGAAGACCCGCCGCCGTCCGTAACGGTCACCGAGAGCGCCACCGAGCAGCAGCAGGCCGGCCAGCGTCAGCGTGTAGCCGTTGACCACCCACTGCAGGCTGCCCAGGCCGACCGAGAACTCCTTGCCGATGGTCGGCAGCGCGATGCCCACGACCGTCGCGTCCAAGGCGGCCACACCGGACCCGAGCACGGTGGCGGTGATCACCCAGCGCCCGCGGGCGCTGCCGTACCGCAGAGTCTCCAGCACGGATCGACGATGGCACACAACCGGCGGTTCGTGTCACAGGCCCCGGGTAGACCGCAGGGTATGACTGAATCCTCCGACGGACCTGATCGCTTCTACGACGAGAACTTGGTGGAGACCTCCGAGTCTTTGCGGGACTCGAATCCGGAGAACCCAGAGCTCGACCTTGGCACAGACGAGAACGACACGTACGCGGCCGCTGACCGCTATGGGGTCACCGCCGATGAGCAGCGGCAAGGCGAGTCGCTCGATCTGCGACTTTCTGAGGAGGAGCCCGATGTGGGTCAGCCGGGAAGCCGTGCCACTGGTGAGCCTGACCCGGCCGCCGGGCGGATCTTGGAGCCCGACGAGGGCGCGCATCCCGACCTGGAGAAGGACGCGATAGCCCGCGACGTGGGCCGCGACGGCGGCGACTACTCCGCCGAAGAGGCCGCGCTCCACGTCGTAGATGAGCCGTAACCAGCGAGCGCGGAGCGAGTTGATAGCCAGTTAGCTGAGGACCTGCTCGCCCCTCTCGTGGGCGAGCAGCCAGGCCTTCACGTCGAGCCCGTAATAGTACCCACCCGGCCCGCCACCGGTCTGGATGATCCGGTGGCAGGGGACGATGAGCGCGATCCGATTCTGCGAGCAGGCCGATCCGGCCGCCTGGCCCGCGCCCGGGCTGCCCGCCTGCGCGGCCAGCTCGCCGTACGTGATGGTCTCGCCGGCCGGCACGGCCCGCATCGCCTTCCAGGCAGCGGTACGGAACGCGCCGCCCGGCTGCTCGACGGGCAGGGCGTCGATTGCGGTTACGTCCCCGGCGAAGTAGTCGCGGACGGCCGCGGTGACCGGGCCCAGGTCGCTGGTGATCTTCAGCGGCTGTGATCGCCGGGCGGCGTCGAGCCGTCCGTGCATCTCTTCGGGGTCGGCTGCGAAGCCTGCTGCCACCAGCACATCGTCATCGACGATCACGCTGAACGGCCCGAGCGGGGTATCCAAGGTCGATCCGTAGATAGTCATTTCGAGTTCGCTCCTTCGTCGGTCCAGAGGTGCATTGCCGCGTAGGCCCGCCAGGGCCGCCAGCGGTCGGTGTCGGTGATCACGTGTCTTGCCAGGGCATGCCGGAGTGCGAGGTCGGTCGCCGGGAAAGCGTCGGGGTCGGCGAGGGCGCGCATCGCGACGTACTCCACGGTCCACGGGCCGATGCCCGGCAGCGCCATGAGCCGGCGCCGGGTGTCGCCCCGGTCGGCACCGGGTCGCAGGTCGAGGTCGCCTCCCGCTACCGCTGCTGCCAAGCCGCGCAGGGTTCGCGCCCGCGCGCCGGTCAGGCCGACGCCCCGCAGGTCGGATTCGGCGAGGGTCTCCGCAGTCGGGAAGCTGTGCGTGAGCGCGGTGTCCGGTGTGGACAGTGGTGCACCGAATGCCTTGACCAGCCGACCGGCCAGGGTCCGTGCCGCGGCGACCGAGATCTGCTGACCCAGCACCGCTTTGGTGGCGAGTTCGAAGCCGTCGACACTGCCCGGCACGCGCAGCCCAGGCCGCCGCTCGACCAGCGCGGTCAGCGCCGGATCCGCAGCCAGCAGATCACTGACGGAGGTGGGGTCGGCGTCGAGGTCCAAGAGCCTGCGGCAGCGCTGGACCAAGCCGGCGAGGTCGCGGACGTCATCGATCCGGCACCGCAGGACGACGTGCCCGTCGACCGGCTCGAGCGTGACGCTCACCGATGATGCATCGGTCGTCACCACCCTGCGGTACGCCGACGGCGTCACCTCTTCGACTCCGGCGACGGCGCGCGCGGCGAACCAGCCGAGCAGGGCGTCGGCGTCGAACGGCGGCCGGTACGGCAACCGCAGGACGAGACTGCCCGGTGCGCCGGCCACGGCACTAGGCGGCCGCCGCCGCAGTTCGCCGGGCGCGCAGCCGAACTCCGTACGCATCGAGTCGTTGAACTGCCGCACACTGGCGAAACCGGCGGTGAAGCACACCGTGGTCAGCGGCAGGTCGGTGGCCTCGATGAGCAGCCGAGCGGTCTGGGCGCGCCGGGTCCGGGCCAGGGCGAGCGGTCCGGCGCCTACCTCGGCCACGAGCACCCGGTGCAGGTGCCGCTCGCTGACGGCTAGCCGTCGGGCCACCCCGCCGACGCCCTCGGTATCAACGGTGCCGTCAGCGACCAGGCGCAGCGCGCGAGCGGCCAGGTCGCCGCGGAAGTCCCATTCGCGGCTCCCGGGCGCGGTGTCCGGCCGGCACCGGCGGCAGGCGCGGAAGCCGGCGGCCGCGGCGGCCGCGGCATGAGCGTAGAAACGCACGTTCTCGCGCCGTGGTGTTTGAGCCGGGCAGGATGGCCGGCAGTAGATGCCGGTCGAGGTCACCGCTGTGTAGAAACGCCCGTCGAAGCGGGCGTCGCGGCTGCTGACGGCGCGGTATCGGCGATCGAACTCGGCGGACATCTCGGTGGGCACGAGACCGAGCATGCCACCCGGCCGGCGTCGCAGCTAGCGGTTTTCGGACGTCCTCGCCGAAGGTCGACCTGGCTCCGGATCACCAGCGCAGGCCGGCGTTCGCCAGCGCGGCCTCTGTCTTCAGTCGTTGCTCGTCGGACATCGGAATGCTGCCGCCGGCCGGTGCGACGTCCAGCGTCCGGCACGCGATCAGCAGGGTTTCGTCGTAGGCGGCTGTCGTCGAGCGGACCCGAAGAATCCGTCCTGGGATGGGCCCGGCGGCGACCAGGGCATCGAGGTTGGCCGAGATTCGGCGCAGGTCAGAGGCAAGTCGCTCGATGGGCGGTCCCTGCGGTCGGGGTCGGTGTGGCCGCAGCCATTCCATGAACTCGCCAAGCCAGCCCGCCAACTTGGGGAACTCGGCAATGGCGTACACCAACGCACCGGGTACTGCCATGAGCGCCACGATCTCGATGGCAGTTAGCACGGCGTCCCCTCCTGACGTTCAGGATGCGCCCAAAACCCCCCGCTGTCACCACCCCACCGTGATCCAGGGAAACGCGCATGCCGAATGCGGTACGCAGGTTTCCCTGGATCACCGGGATCCAACGGTCGGATTCAGGCGGGCAGGTCGGTGCGGCGAAAGGTCCTGCGGTACGAGCGCGGCGGCACTCCCCGGCGCCGAGCGAACTGCATCCGCATGGCGGCAGCCGTGCCGAAGCCGGAGCGGCGTGCCACCTCCTCGACCGGCAGGTCGCCGGCCTCCAGCAGCTCCTCGGCGCGAGCCATCCGCTGGCTGAGCACCCACGCGTGCGGAGTCGTTCCGGTGGCGGCGCGAAAGTGCCGGGCGAAACTGCGTGGTGAGGTCAACGCCCGGGCCGCCAGAGCGTCGACAGAGAGTTCGTCAGCGAGGTTGGCCCGAGCCCAGTCGAGGACGTCGATCAAGTGGGAGTTGTCATCGACATCGGGCAGCGGCGCCTCGACGTACTGCGCCTGCCCGCCGTCTCGGTGCGCCGGCACCACCATCCGCCGGGCAATCGCGTTGGCGACCCGTGCTCCCTGCTCGCGGCGGATCAGGTACAGGCACACATCGATGCCAGCCGCAGTGCCAGCGGAGGTGAGGATCTGTCCCTCGTCCACGTACAGAACGCCGGGGTCGACCCGCACCTCGGGGAAGAGTTCGGCCATCCTCGCCGCGTACTGCCAGTGGGTCGTCGCCCGCTTGCCGTCGAGCAGACCCGCGGCGGCGAGAACGAAGGCCCCCGAGCAGTGACTGACCACAGTCGCACCTCGCGCGACAGCACTGCGGAGTGCGGCGAGCAGCGGCTCGGGCGGCCACTTGTCGAAGTCGTCCCAGCCCAGGATGATGATCAGGTCGGCCTGCGAGCAGCGGTCGATGCCGTGCTCGACGTTGACGACCAGACCCGTATCTGTACGGACCTTCCCAGGCTGCAAGGAACAGATATCGAAGTCGTACGCCGGTAGGCCGTCAGCGCTGCGATCACAGCCGAATATCTCCGACGCGACGCCGACGCCGAAGGTCCCGGCATCATCTTGAACGTAGGCAACGACGTTTCGGAGCATGCGCTCAGTCTGGCAGACAACTTGCGATAGTCGGCAACTCCGCCACTGTTTTTTTTCGTAGCCGGACGGCAACCTTACGTCATGTTCGCCGCATATTGCCCCCGCCACCGGTCCAAAATCTTGTTCAGTGAGAGCGAGATCCGTCATCTCTACAACCTGGACGGCTCGATCATTGTTGAGGTGACGTGCTTCGACGGTGAGCGCATCGTCCTTCATACCGGTCGCCGGCGCCCGCACGCTCACGACAGCGTCTGACCTTGCCGCTTACCCGGCCGCCCAGGCGCTGGCCCCCGGGCGCTGGCCCCCGGCTGCGTGGGCAACATCGCCTGGCACACCCCTTGATCGTAAGAGAACAAGCCGTTACTGTGCGTGGCATCTCCGGTTCAACAGGTGGCCGGCAGTTGGGCTGCTCGTTGATTACCGGCGGGTAGACGGACTCGCAGCTCCCGGAGGCCACAACAGATGATCTTTACCCGAGACGAGGGCGCGGGACAGGCCTATGCGACGCTGGCGCTGAACGGCGACATTGACATGGCGGCAGCCCCCGCCCTACGGCATTTGACGGACAACCTTCCGTTGAAAGAGCTCCAGCGGCTCACCGTTGACATGCGCGAAGTGCGATTCATGGACTCGACCGGAATCGGATTTCTGGTGTCCTTGCGCAAGCGAATGACCCCCGGGAGCGAGCTGGCGGTGACAAACCCGGCGCCGACGGTGGCTCGCGTCTTGCAGATCACCGGCCTGGACACCATCGTCGGCCTCGCTGCCGCCCCAGTGCCGCGCCCGAGGTCGCTGCCCAACGCCGACTCGCTGGAACCCACCGGCTGATTCCGTCACGGTCACGCGTCTCGCGCGATCACCTCCTGAAGCGCCGAGGCCCAGTCCGGCACCGGGGTGAGCCAGCGCGGTCCGATGTTCGCGCCGAACAGGAAGAGACCCGGCACGATAGTGCGCATCGGGACCAGGACGTCGATGCGGTCATCGATGAAGTGCGTAAGGCCGAGTTCGGCACTGATCGGCGCCTTGTCGACTCGTCGCCGGCAGAACCGGAGGTGGTCCGGCGCTATCCCGGTACGGTCGAAGACGCTGTGGTGGTCGAGCCATGCCTTGGTACGCCGTTCCACTCGCTCAGCGCACTTGGAGACGAGCCACACCCGCCGGTCGAAACGCTCGACGAGCACGGCCAGCACGTCGAATGCACCCGGAACTGGGGGCGTACCGAGTGCATTGTTGAGGTCGCCGGCGATGAACGACGTGTCGTGATCTGTCGCCTCGGAGCCCGCGATGATGACTCGGCCGATGTCGACTCCGAGACGGGGCTCGCGGGTGGCCATGCATCGATTCTGCCCCCAAACTCAGACAACCTCGTTTGTCCGCGCTTTGCTGTATGTTCACCGTTCTGTTGGGTCAGCCTCATCGGGACGTGCCCGGACACAGTGATGCTGGCTCGCGGAAGGTCCGCTGACCGCGGTGGGTCCAGATTCCGGAGGTTTTAGTGCGCAGAAGCGTCTCGTCATTCGCCTTCATCGCCCTGTGCGCGGCGGCGGTGACAGCAGCCACGGCAGTGCCTGCTTCCGCGGCCACGTCGAAAGGCCCGTCCACGACCGTCGCGCCCTATGTGCTCCCGGTCGCGGACGGCGTCTCCATCAAGTCCCTGCTGACGGTCAACGACAAGACGACCGACAACGGCTATCGCATGGCGGGCATTCCCGACGGAATAGGCGTAAAGCGGGACGGCGCCGACATCGTCGCGTACGTCAACCACGAGTTGCGCGCAACCGCGGGGATCGTGCGACGCCATGGTGAGAAGGGCGCCTTCGTGTCGCGCCTGGTCATCGACCCGGTCACCGGCCGGGTGAAGCACGGCTCAGACCTCATTGACCCCGGCACGCGGTACTGGGACTACCCCGCGGGCGCATACGCCGCGGCGCCGGTGCCACCTGCGGACTTCGACCCGGCCGCTGATCCGAGCAATCCCGACGTGCACAAGAAGGTGTTCAGCCGATTCTGCTCCAGCGCGCTGACCGCGCCGGGACAGCTACACAACTCCCGTACCAAGGCTGGCTACACCGGCCAGCTGTACTTCGGCAACGAGGAGACCGGCAACGAGGGCCGTTCCTTCGGAATCACGACGGACGGTTTGGCCACCCAGTTGCCTCGGCTGGGCCTGTTCTCCTGGGAGAACACGAAGGTCGCCGGCAACACCACGAACACCACAGTCGTGATGGGCAACGAGGACGCGACGCCGGGCGAGCTGTGGACGTACGTGGGTGCGAAGCGCACGACGGGATCGGCTGTCGCCAGGGCCGGCCTCACCAACGGCCGCAACCACGTGGTCAAGGTGGCGGGTGTGACCACCGATCTCGCGTTCCGCGCGGCCCACCCGACTGGCACGGCGGTCCCGTTCACGCTCAACGACGTCGAGTGGAACCAGAGCGGCAAGGCGCAGAACGCCGAGGCACTGGCTGAGGGTGGTCTCGGGTTCTCCCGCGTCGAGGATGGCGATTTCGACCCGGACAACCGCAACGACTACTACTTCGTCACCACCGAGGGCGGCGACAAGACACCCACGCCCGACGGTGTCACGCGCGACGGCGGCGGACTGTGGAAGCTGTCGTTCACCGACGTGAACAAGCCCAAGCTGGGCGGAACCCTCACACTGCTGCTCGACGGCACCGAGTCGTGGGGCACCCAGGAGGACAAGATCAATAAGCCCGACAACATGACGATTGACCGGGCCGGCAACCTGCTCATCCAGGAGGACCCGGGTGGCAACGACCAGGTCGCACGAATCCTGTCCTACCGGATCGCAGACGGCGCCCGCGGCGTCGTCGCTCGGTTCGACCCGGCGCTGTTCGGGGCAACGATCCCGACCGGAACCACGCCGGACACCCGTGCGGTGTTCACCACGGACGAGGAGTCCAGCGGCATAGTCCAGCTGCCTGGCGGCGCGTACCTGTTCGATGCCCAGGTGCACTCGGCCAAGAACCTGCCGGCGGGTACGGGGCCGGGCACCGTCGAGGAGCTGGTGGAGAACGGCCAGCTCCTGCGCATGTGGGTGTCGGACTTCTCCAAGGTCTACACCGAGCTCGCTAACCCGACCGGCAGGGCAACCCAGCCGGCCTAGCGATAGCGGTACGGGGTCAGCAGCTGGTCGACCGGGGCGAAGTCATCGGTGAGCACCGGCCCCCGCGCGGCGATGCCGTCGTACGGCCGGCCCGTGATCACCTGGATCGGCTCGTTACGCGCCGCTGCGGCTGACCGGATCTGCGCTACCGGCAAGGTCGAGTCGGTGCCGACGAGCACGAAGTTTCCACCGCCGCCGGCAGCGAGCTGGTCGGGCGTCGCGAGCAGCCCGGCCCGGCTGAACACCAGCGCGAGGGTCCGCGCCTCGGCGGAGAGGAAGCTGTTGGGTGCGTTGTCGATGACGTTGAGCACCACGATGCCACCTGGCCGCAGCACCCGGCGGATGTCGGTGAGAAACTGCCGGGTGGCCAGGTGCCACGGAACCGACAGGGAGCCGAAGGCGTCGCCCACGATCAGATCCGCCGAGTCGTTCGGCAGCTCGCGCAACGACGTACGCGCGTCGCCGGTGATCACCCGAAGACCGGGGATGTCGCCGACCCCCAGCCGCTCACGACCGAGCCGCACGACGGCAGGATCGAGCTCAAGCACCGTCGAGGTCGAGGCTGGTCGGGTGGCCGCCAGCCAGCGCGGCATGGTGAAGCCGCCACCGCCGACGTGCAGCGCCTGTATCCGCTGACCGGCCGGGAAGGTCGCGTCGACGACGGCAGCGAAGCGCTTGGTGTAGCTGAACTCCAGATGCCTGGGGTCGGCGATGTCGACGTAGGAGTGCCGCAGGTTGTCCAGCCGCAGTATTCGCCCAGACGGGCGCTGGGGGTCAGTCTCCACCGACGCGCAGTAGTAGGCGGTCTCTGTGTCGCACGATGAGGGGACGACGAACAGGATGGCGGTGGCGACGACCACTGCCGCCGCCGCCCTTCCGACGTCGCCGCGAGGGATTCGCGCGGCCCGTGCGGCGATCACCGCGAGCAGCAGACATGACCCACCGGCAGTCGCGAGCACGGCCCAGGTCGGCAGTGTCGCCACGAGGACGTATCCGGTGAGGAAGGTGCCGCCGAGTGCTCCCAATGTGCCCAAGGCCGAGAGCTGGCCGACGACCCGCCCTGACTCGCCGAGGTCGGCAAGCCGATGCTTCACGGCCGCGGGCGCGACCATCGCGAGCACGGTCACGGCGGGCAGCGTGGAGACCCCGACGAGCAGCATCGCTGACGACGCGCCGGGCGGGAGCAGCGGTCCGAGGAGCAGGACGAGCGGGCGAACCAGGAGGACGAGGGCGCCGCCGGCGGCCAGGGCACCGGCAAGAACTCGGGCCGGGCCGATGTGGTCCGCTGCCGCGCCGCCGATTGCCGCACCCACCGCGATCCCGAGCAGAGCGATCCCGATGGCAGCTGTATAGGACTCGAGTGTCAGGCCGACGTACGGCGCGACCAGGCGAGCGGCCAACGTCTCGACGACGAGCACGGCGGCACCGGCGACGATGACCGCGGTCCTCGCCGGGACGGCATCCTTGCCGGGCTGGGTCACCGGGGGAGTCTATGTTTTCAGCTATCGGTGGAGCGGGAGCCGGGCCCCGACCCTGAGGTGACTGGCAGGAGAGATCGGGGTCAGACCAGGGTCGAGCCCGGATGCGGTGGTCGGCCATCTGGGCGGATGGTTGCTAGGTCAGCAACCGCGAGAGTCATAGAAGGAGCGCATCACATCATGAATGACATCCACGACGGCTTCCGCCGCCAGGGCTTGGTCCGGCCGCACGATGGCCGGGTGCTGGGAGGCGTGTGCGCCGGCCTTGGCCGGCGCTTCGGAATCGATCCGTGGCCGGCCCGGCTGCTGTTCTTGCTCGTCACGATCCTGATACCCGGCAGTCCGATCCTGTTCTATCCGGTGCTGTGGATTCTGATGCCATCGGAGAGCGAAGCGATGGCCGCGTCCACCACAGTGCCGCCGATGGCGGCTGCCTAGCGACCTGAGGCGGGGCGACTCGAGGTCACTCCCCGGTCGCCCCGTCGATCCGCTCGCGTAGGAGATCGGCATGGCCGTTGTGCCGGGCATACTCCTCGATCATGTGGACCAGGATCCAGCGCAGGGAGTGCTCATGGGTGCGTTTGCGCCCGGTCACGTCGAGGGACTCCGCCCGGTCCATCGCCTGGCGAGCGAGGTCGCACTCGTGCTGCCACGTCTCGAACGCCTGCTCGGCGGTGACGCTGTCGAGGTCGTCGAAGTCGCCGTCGGGGTTGGCGTCGGAGTAGTAGATTGGCGGCACGTCCTCGCCGGACAGTGTCCTGCGGAACCAGCCGCGCTCGACCTCAGCCATGTGTCGGACCAGCCCGAGCAGCGACATCGACGAGGGCGGCGAGGCGCGCTCGCGTAACTGCTCGTCTGTGAGGCCGGCGCACTTCATCGCCAGGGTCGCCCGGTGAAAGTCCAGCCAGCTCACGAGCATCTCACGCTCGTCGGCGATCAGTGGTGGGTCGATGCGGGTTGGGTTGGTCATGTCCGCATCGTGTCAGGCGGGTGCGACAACGCTAGCCGCCAGCCATGGCGCCGACGATCATGAACGGCTCCCTGCCCTCGGCGACCGCGTCGGGCAACGGTGCATCGGCCGATTCGTGGGACAGATCCTCCTCACAGGCGAAGAACCGCACGAATGCTCGACGCTTCTTTGTGGTCTGGTCGCGGATGGTCCCTCGTAACACCGGATAGCGGTCCTCGAGCGCGTCGAGAATCAGCCCTTGCGTGGCCTTGCCCTCAAGGTCGAGTCGCACCTCACCGTCGACCTTCGCGAGTGTCCGCAGATGTGCCGGGAGCATGACGCGGATCATGACAAGGTCTGAACTTCGACGGACAGCACGGGCGGAAGGTCGCGCACGATCGGCGCCCAGTTGTCCCCGGCGTCGGGTGACACGTAGACCTGCCCGCCGGTCGTACCGAAGTAGACGCCGCACGAATCCAGCGAGTCGACGGCCATCGCGTCGCGCAACACGTTGACGTAGCAGTTGCTTTGCGGCAGCCCGCTGGTGAGTGCCTCCCACTGGTTGCCGCCGGACCGGCTGCGGTAGACGCGCAACTTGCCGTCGGGTGGGATGTGCTCCGAGTCGCTCTTGATCGGTACGACGTAGATGGTCTCCGGCTCGTGTGCGTGGACGTCGATCGGGAACCCGAAGTCGCTCGGCAGGTTGTCGCTGACCTCGTGCCACATGTCGCCGGCGTCGTCGCTGCGCAGGACATCCCAGTGCTTCTGCATGAACAACGTGCCGGGGCGCGACGGGTGCATGGCCATCCGGTGCACGCAGTGCCCGACCTCGGCGTCCTCGTCGGGGATTCCGCCCGAGCGCAACCCCTTGTTGATCGGCAGCCAGGTCTTGCCACTGTCGTCGCTACGGAACGCACCCGCGGCCGAGATCGCGACGAAGATCCGCGCGGGGTTGCTCGGGTCGAGCAGGATCGTGTGCAGGCACATCCCACCGGCGCCCGGCTGCCACGAGGACCCGGTGCCGTGCTCACGGAGCCCGGACAGTTCCTGCCACCCCTTCCCGCCGTCGGTGGACAGGAACAGGGCCGCGTCTTCGACCCCGGCATAAAGCGTGTCGGGATCGGTCAGCGACGGCTCGAGATGCCAGACCCGTGCGAACTCCCAGGGATGCGGCGTGCCGTCGTACCACTGATGGGTGCCGGGGACCCCGTCGTACTCGAAGTGGTTGTCGACCGGATTCCAGGTCTTGCCGCCGTCGTCCGAGCGCTGGATGAGCTGCCCGAACCAGCCACTGGTCTGCGAGGCGTAGATCCGGTTCTGGTCGGCAGGAGAACCTTTGACGTGGTAGATCTCGAAGCCGGTGAAGTGCGGCCCGTCGATGTCCCACTGCTCGCGCTTGCCATCAGATGTCAGGACGAATGCGCCTTTGCGCGTCCCCACCAGTACGCGTACTCCGCTCATGTCGTGCTCCCTGTGGCCCTAGGTGTGGGTAGCCGTCAACCCTAGGAGTAAACAACCACCGCCGACACCCCCGCCGAACCACCCCGCCCTTCCTCGACCGGACCCCCTCCCCCCCTCGTGATCATGGACGTTTGCAGGGCGACAGGCCGTACAGCCCACCAAAGTTTCATGATCGAGCCTGTCGGACAAAGATCCGCCGCCGGGGCGCGATCATGACGTTTGCCTTGCGTACGCGGGTGTTCTGCCCGTTTTGTCCGAGGCGAACGCCATGATCGTCTTTGCTGGTCGCGTTTGCGCGACAGGCTCGATCACGCCGTCCAGGGGTGGGGACCCGGTCGGCGGAGCTGCTTCATGCTCCACCAGGACATGCGGGCGGGTTGTTGACAGGACCGGCAGCACCCGAAAAGATCTTCCAGCTTAGGTAAGCCTAACCTAAATGGAGATTCTAGTGATTGATCCTCTTCTGACGCGTCAGGACAGCTGGGAGTCCAACGCGCGGTCCTATCCGCGGATGCTTCCGCTGGCGCTGGCTCGGGCCAAGGGGATGACGGTGACCGCGACTGACGGGCGCATCTTCTTGGACTGCCTGACCGGCGCCGGGGCGTTGAGCCTGGGCCATGGTCATCCAGTGGTGGTGGAGGCGCTGGAGAATGCCTTGGCCGCTGGCCTCCCGTGGCAGATCTTGGACCTGACGACGCCCGCGAAGGACAGTTTCGTCACCGAGCTGTTCAGTCGGCTGCCGGCGGAGCTGGCCCGCGGTGGCCGGATCCAGTTCTGCGGGCCGTCCGGGGCGGATGCCGTCGAGGCCGCGGTGAAACTGACGAAGATCGCGACCGGGCGGCGTTCGATTCTCGCGTTCAGCGGGGGCTACCACGGCATGACGCACGGGGGAATGGCGGTGACCGGCGATGTGGGGGTGAAGGCGCCGATCCCCGGGCTGCCCAGCGATGTGTACTTCCTGCCGTACCCGTATCCCTACCGGTGTCCCTTCGGGGTGGGGGAGGACGGCCATCGGGTGGCTTCGCGGTATGTCGAGCGCCTGCTCGACGACCCGATGAGCGGTATCGCGCCGCCGGCTGCGGTCCTGGTGGAGCCGGTGCAGGGTCAAGGCGGCGTGCTGCCGGCACCCGACGAATGGCTGCGCGAGATCCGACGTATCACTGCTGAGCGTCGCATCCCGCTGATCCTCGACGAGGTCCAGACCGGTGGCGGGCGCACCGGCACGTTGTTCGCTTTCGAGCGGGCCGGCGTGGTGCCGGACGTGCTGGTGCTGTCGAAGGCGCTGGGCGGCGGGTTGCCGCTTGCCGTCGTGGTCTATCGCGGTGAATTGGACCGGTGGGAGCCGGGGGCCCACGCCGGCACATTCCGCGGCAACCAGCTGGCGATGATCACTGGCGCGGCCGCGCTGCGTTTCACCGTGGAGCAGCGGCTGCCTCAGCACGCCGCGGTCATGGGTGACCGGCTCATGGCACATCTGCGATCCGTGCAGCGATCCTCCACAGCAATTGGTGCCGTGCGCGGTCGCGGGTTGATGATCGGGGTCGAGATCGTGGCGCCGAATGGCGCACCGGACCTGCTCGGCGCTCGACCAGCCGCTCCCGCGTTGGCCCGCACGATGCAGGCCAACTGCCTCGACCGCGGCCTCATGGTCGAGGTGGCTGGCCGGCACGGCTCGGTGGTGCGCTTCCTGCCACCGCTGGTGATCACCGCCGAGCAGGTTGACGATGTCGCGGAACGATTTGCCGATGCGGTGGCTGCCGCGGAGCGCACGCCGGCCAGAGAGCCGGAGACCGCGGACATGCTGTCGTGACGGTCAGGGTGGCTGACGACCTGTGGTCGGCGCAGGCCTACCAGTCGGCGATGGCGGCTGCGGCCCGCTGCCTCGCCACGGCGACCGCGGATCGGGCCGGGCCGTATTCCGGGGCGTCGCCGGAGGAGCTGGATCGGTTGGTCACTGAGCTCGAGGTGCTCCCGGAGGAGGGGCTCGGCCTGCCGGCAGTCCTCGACGGGCTGGGGCGGCTGGCGGTCCGGCACGCGGTTGACCCGACAGACCCAGCTACGGCCGCGCACTTGCACTGCGCACCAGTGGCTCCTGCCGTGGCCGCCGACGTG
>Ga0136617_10000211_pt1 | contig 45753 bp, 50 predicted proteins | sample AntDrymUQ3222106_2_FD_129672 | JGI IMG/M metagenome (GOLD analysis project Ga0136617, IMG submission 129672) | Polar desert sand microbial communities from Dry Valleys, Antarctica - metaG UQ322 (21.06) | ecosystem: Environmental > Terrestrial > Soil > Desert | place: Antarctica: Dry Valley... | reverse complement strand
TCGTCCGCGAACCAAGCGTTGAACTCACGCAGCGTGCCCGGGTAGTCACGGCCGGCCAACGGGACTTCCACGCCAACCAGGATCGCAGCCGACCAAGACGGAATAGCCACAAAGGGGCGTCAATCGGATACCCCCTTTGCCCGCATATCGAGGCTCCCTGCGTCCTAGCAGCGCACTCGCCCGCCACGCCCCGGCGACGAAGCGTCATTCTGATTCGAGTTCCTAGGGAAGGAGCTCGAATGCCTCGACGTGGCTCGGACGGACGATCGAGAAGTGGCGCCGGTCGAGCGTCGCGATCCTCCGGATTCCGAGTCGCTCCGCGGCTGCGACGACCGAGGCGTCAACGATTCCAAGCGGGAGGTCGGAGTATCGCTCGACGAGGTTCGAGATTCGAAACCAGTCAGCGGGATGCACCGCTTCGGGAGCGAGATTAGCGACCGTGAGATCAGCGAGAAAGCGCAACTCGTCGTCTATTCCAAGCCGAGTCTCGAGGAAGTGGGCGACCTCGGCGATTGCGAGCATCGGAACGACGAGCCGGCCGGTTTCGGAAGCGAGGAGCGCTTCGCATCGCTCGTGTGCGGGATCGTCGCGATCGACGAAGGCAAAGAGTGGGCCCGTGTCCACTACGAGTGACGCGGATCGCTCCATTCCTCGGCAAGGATCTCTTCGATCCGCGACGCAACTCCAGGGCTCCCGCTCTGGCCGCTTGCACCCGAGCCTGCCGAGAAGAAGCGCCGTTTCGGCACGCCGCCGTTTGCGTAGAGCTCGAGCGCTTCGCGAATCACCTCGGAAAGCGTGCCATTGCGCTGGGCCGCGATATGTCGCAGCTTTGTGTCAAGTTCCTCACTGATCTTGATCGTCGTCCGCTTCATGGGTATGCCAGCATACCACTCGTGAGAATCGTCGCCGGTAGCCAACGTGGCGCCCGAATCGCCGCGCCTCCTGGGCTCGCGACCCGGCCTACCGGCGATCGTGTCCGTGAGGCCGCCTTCAACCTGATCGGGCCGGTCGAGGGGGCGAGCGTGCTTGACCTCTATGCCGGCTCGGGCGCCCTCGGCCTCGAGGCACTCTCGCGCGGAGTTGCGAGCGTGACCTTCGTCGAGTCCGATCGCGCCGCCTGCCGCATGATCTCCGAGAACCTCGCGAAGCTCCGGTTCACCGGCGCCCGGGTCGTCTGCGCCGACGCGGTCTGGACGCTGCGGCAAGAGACCCGCGCCTACGACCTCGTGCTGGTCGACCCGCCCTACGAGCAGTGGGCCGAGCTCGAGCCGAAGCTCGCAGCGCCGCTTGCGCGCGTTCTCGCTCACGACGGGCTCCTTGTCGTCGAGACGAGCTCGCGGACCGAGCCGGCGCTGCCGCTCGCGCTCCGCACCTCCCGGCGGTACGGTTCCGCGCGGCTCACCCTCTTCGAGCACCCATCTTGATCACTGCGATCTATCCAGGCACGTACGACCCGGTCACGCTCGGCCACGTCGACGTGATCGAGCGTGCGGCCGCGATCTTCGACCGGATCGTCGTCGGCGTCGTCGGCAACCCGCAGCACAAGACGCCGATGTTCACGCTCGACGAGCGGGTCGGCTTCCTGCGCGAGGCGCTCGCCGACCTGGCGAACGTCGAGGTGGACGTCTTCTCCGAGCTCGTCGTCGACTTCGCGCGGCGCTGGCAGGCGAAGGTGATCGTCAAGGGCCTTCGTGTGATCTCGGATTTCGAGTGGGAGTTCCAGATGAATCAGCTGAACCGGCATCTCGCACCCGAGATCGAGACCGTCTACGTGATGGCGAGCCCGCAGGTCAGCTTCGTCTCGTCGAGCGGGGTGAAGGAGATCGCCGCCTTCGGCGGAAAGGTGGACGAACTGGTGCCGGAGCCCGTGGCGCGCCGACTCGCGGAGAGGTTTCCGAACGGCAGACCCGGTGCCCCGGAGAATCCCCGAGAGTAGACTTCTGGAGACAAATGGACGTTCTCGTTCTCATCGACAAGCTCGACGACCTCGTGCACAACGCGAAGGCCGTGCCGCTCACCGACCAGGTGCGGATCGACCGCGAGGAGATCTACGACATCCTCGACCAGATGCGCGCGACGATTCCGGAAGAGATCAAGCAGGCGCGCTGGATCGTCAAGGAGCGGCAGGAGATGCTCGCCGAGGCAAAGCGCGAGACCGACCGGCTGCTCGGCGAAGCGCGGGAGCAGGCGGTGCGCGAGGCCTCGCAGACCGAGATCGTCAAGCTCGCGGAGCGCCAGGCGCAGGAGATCGTGGACGACGCGCGCCGCCAGGCGCGCGAGACGCGGCTCGAGATGGAGGACTGGGCGGATGGGATCCTCTCGACGCTCGAGGTCAATCTCGACAAGTTCCTCACTGCCGTCAAGCGGGGCCGCGAGCGGCTGCACGAGCGCTCGCAGGAAACCGTCGTCGCGGGCGTCGGCCCGCGCGAGCTCGACGAAGACGGCTCCTACCTCTAGTTCGCTCGCGCTCCCGACCGGCGACCGAGCCTCACGCGTTACCCTCGGCCGATGACGCGCTTTCCGCTCAGGCGGCTCCGGCTTCGCTCAGGCGAGGTTCAGCGCGACGCAGTCGAGATCGAGCTGGAGCCTTTCGATCTCGGCGGCCAGCGCTACCTGCCCGTGCCGCAGGTGGTGGAAGCTGAGCTCGTGATCACCCAGGCGACCACCGGACTTCTCTTCGAGCTGCGCTTCGGGGTGCGGCTGCACGGGCCGTGCATGCGCTGCCTCGCCGACGCGGCGCTCGACAACCGCGTCGACGCGCGCGAATACCACGCGGCGGCGGCGGGCGGAGACGAGGAGCTGCAGAGCGAGTACGTGGTCGACGATCAGCTCGAGCTGACGGCCTGGGCGCGCGATGCGATCGCACTGGCGCTCCCCGATCAGATCCTGCACGATCCGGATTGCGCTGGGCTCTGCCCGGTCTGCGGGAAGGATCTGAACGTCGAGTCGCATACGCACGACGACGTGTCGAACGATCCCCGTTGGTCGGCGCTCGAGGGCCTGCGCGACCGCCTCTGAGCCTTCCGTCGCAGTGGACGGGCCACCGTCTCCGAAAGACGTGTCGGTTTCGGACGGTATGCTGCGCGTGGCGCTTCGGCGCCCTCCAATGACGGACTAAACGAGTCATAGACGTCCTCTGCGCCCGCCAACGGCGCTCTCGTTCCCGTCTTCGTAGGAGGTATCGCCCGTGCGCGTCTCACTCGGCGGCGTCGTCAAGGCGTACGGCGCCAACACCGTGCTCGATCGAGTCGACCTGGCGCTCGGCGCGCGCACGCGGCTCGGGCTCGTCGGCCGGAACGGCGTCGGCAAGTCGACCCTGCTCCGGCTGCTCGCCGGGGTGCAGCTTCCGGACGAGGGCCGCGTCGAGCGGACGCCGGCGACACTGACCGTGGGCTACCTGCCGCAGGAGCACGATCGCCGACCGGAAGAGACGCTGCTCGGCTACCTCGCTCGCCGCACCGGCGTCGACGATGCGCAGGCGGCGGTCGAGCGGCACACGACGACGTGGGACGCCGAGGCGTACGGCGCCGCGCTCGAGCGCTTCCTCGCGCTCGGCGGCGGCGACCTCGAGCACCGCGCCCGCACGGTCTGCGCCGAGCTCGGGCTCGACGTCTCGCTCGAACAGGAAACCGCGACGCTCTCCGGCGGCGAAGCTGCGCGAGCCGGTCTCGCAGCGATCCTGCTCTCGCGCTTCGACCTGCTCCTGCTCGACGAGCCGACGAACGACCTCGACTTCGACGGGCTGGAGCGGCTCGAGCGCTTCGTAGCTGGCTTCGATGGCGGGCTCGCCGTTGTCTCGCACGACCGCGCCTTCCTCGATCGCACGGTCGAGCGGATCGCCGAGATAGATCCCTGGACTCATCGCGTCAGCGAATGGGCCGGCACCTGGAGCGACTACGAAGCGGCACGCGACCTCGCCCGCGCCCGGCAGTACGAGGCGTTCGCCGACACGGAGGAGAGACGCAGCGAGGTGGAGGCGTTGCTCGCCGCCCGGCGCAACCAGGCGCGAGCCGGCGGCGGGATGGCCGACCGCCGCGGCACGAAGGCGCTCGCCGGCAAGGTGCGCCAGGCGCGGCGATCGCTCGAGCGGATCGAGCACGTCGAGAAGCCGTACGAGCCCTGGCAGCTCCGGCTCTCACTGAACGCGCGGCAGCGTCCCGGCGATCGCGTAGCCGTGCTCGAGGGCGCCGTCGGCGTGCGCGGCGACTTCCGGCTCGGCCCGATCGACCTCGAGCTCGCGCCGGGTGAGCGCGTCGCGATCACCGGAAGAAACGGCAGCGGCAAGTCGACGCTGCTGGCGCTCCTGCTCGGCGAGCTCCCGCTGAGCGACGGCCGGCGCGTCGTGGGCCGCTCGACCGTGATCGGGTCGCTCGACCAGCGACGTCAGGCCTACGACGGCTCGACACAGACCCTGGCCAGGTTCATGGAACGGACCGGGCTGACGCCGCTCGACGCCCGAACGCTGCTCGCGAAGTTCAACCTCGGCGCCGACCACGTCGAACGCGCCTGCGAGACGCTCTCGCCGGGCGAACGCACCCGTCTTCACCTCGCCGAGCTGATGGCACGCGGGGTCAACTGCCTCGTTCTCGACGAGCCGACGAATCACCTCGACCTCGAGGCGATCGAGGAGCTCGAGAGTGCGCTTGCGACGTACGAGGGCACCGCGGTCGTGGTCTCGCACGACCGCCGCTTCCTCGAGCGCGTCGCGCCGACCCGCGAGCTCGCGCTCGGCTGATCGGCGCGACGTTTCGCTACACTCGGCAGCCGCCGATGGCAGTCCCCAAGAAGAAAACCTCGAAGGCACGTCGAGACAAGCGCCGCGCTCAGCACGGGATCGAGTCGCCGCGCGTCAACGTCTGCCCGACCTGTCATCAGCCCAAGCGCCCGCATCACGTGTGCCCGACCTGCAAGACGTACAAGGGCCGCGAGATCGAGCCGCTCCGCACTCCCGCTCCGTAGCGAATGACTCGCGCGTTCCTGGCGCGTTCCTGACGGTGCACGGCCGGAGAGGACAGTATGCGTAATACGGACTCGGAGAGCCGGGTGCCGTCAGGGGCCGGGCGACGGCGGAGCCGGAGATCACATGAACAACTGGGCCCGGTGGGAGGCGGCGCCGGCCAGGGGCGGGCGCGCATCGCGGTCGATGCGATGGGCGGGGACGGCGCCCCTGACGAGGTCGTCGCGGGCGCGCTGCTCGCCGCAGGCAAGGGGCTGACGCCGATCCTCTTCGGGCCGGCGGGGCTCGAGACCGGCGGGCTCGAGCTCGTCGAGGCGCCCGACGTGATCGGGATGCGCGAGAAGCCGTCCGAAGCAGTCCGCGCGAAGCCGGACTCGTCGCTCGTCGCCGCCTGCCGAGCTGTCGCTGCCGGTCATGCCGACGCCGTCGTGTCGGCCGGCAGCACCGGCGCGATGCTCGCTGCCGGCCTGATCCACCTGCGGCGGCTCGAGGGCGTCGCGCGACCGGCGATCGCCGTCGTGATCCCAACCGCCAGGGGTCCCTCGCTCCTGCTCGACGCGGGCGCGAACGCCGACGCGCGTCCGGAGCACCTGCTCCAGTTCGCCGCGATGGGCTCGATCTTCGCGCGGGAGCTGCTCGCGGTCGCAAGCCCCGAGGTTCGCCTGCTCTCGATCGGTGAGGAGCCCGAGAAGGGGAACCAACTGACTCTCGAGGCGCATGCGCTTCTCGCGAACGCCGCCGATCTCGGCTTCGCCGGCAATGCGGAGAGCGGCGACCTCCTCGCCGGAGCTGCCGACGTCGTCGTCTGCGACGGCTTCACCGGCAACGTCGCGCTGAAGCTTCTCGAGGGAACGATCTCCACCTTGCTCGACGCCCTCCGCTTGGAGATCGCGTCGACGCCGAGCGGACGCCTCGGCGGCCTCCTGATCCGCCCAGCCGCTCAGCGCCTGCGCGACCGCCTAGATCCCGACACCTACGGTGGTGCCTACCTGCTCGGGCTGCGCGGCCTCTCCGTGATCGCGCACGGCAACTCGTCCCGTGCTGCGATCGGAAATGCGATCCGGCTCGCCGCCCGCGGAGTCGAGCGTGACGTCGTCGCTCGCCTGGCTGCGAGCATGCCGGAGCGCCGTTCGGCGACGACTGTATGATCGGCGCGCTCTACTCCCACCGCTTACTCCCACCCATCCATTCGTTCAAGTGAGGTCGATGTGGCAGCGTCGCGTGAAGAAGTCTTCGAACGGGTCAAGGAAGTCCTGACTGAGCAGCTCGGGGTCGAAGAGGCCGACATCAACGAGGAGGCCTCGTTCCAGGAGGATCTGGACGCCGACTCGCTCGACCTCGTCGAGCTGATCATGGAGCTCGAGGATCAGTTCGGGATCAAGATCTCGGACGAGGACGCCCAGAAGATAACCACGGTCGGTCAGGCCGTCGACTACGTCTCGACCCACCAGTAACGCGGCGCCGACAGGCGACCCGGAACCACTCGGGCGCCTGCTCGACTCGCTTCCCGCCGAGCGGCTCGAGCACGTTTTCACGCACACGTCCTGGGCATCCGATCGTGCCGCCTCGTACGAGCGGCTGGAGTTCCTGGGCGACAGCGTGCTGGAGCTCGCGATCGCGCGCGAGCTCTACAACCGCTACCCGGATGCGGCGGAGGGCCGGCTCGCGAAGATCCGCTCGCACGTCGTCTCCCGGGCGAGCTGCGCGCTCGTCGCCCGCGACCTCGACCTCGGTGCGCGCCTCGGGAAGGCGGCCGCGGCCGGCGGGATCGCCCCGGAAGAGCTGGCGCGGATCGTCAAGAGCAGGAACGTGACGGCGGCGCTCCTCGAGGCGGCGATCGCAGCGCTCTTCCTCGTCCACGGCTACGAGCCGATCGAGGCCGCGATCGTGGCGGCCTTCTCGGACCGGATCGACTATGCCTCCTCGACTCACGTCGACCACAAGACCGAGCTCCAGGAGGCGCTCGCGCGGTCGGGCCGGTCAGTGTCGTACTCGGTCCTCAGCGTCGAAGGGCCTCCGCACGATCGCCGCTTCTCCAGCGCGGCGCTCGTCGACGGGGAGGAGCTCGGCCGCGGAGTTGGTCGCTCGAAGAAGGACGCCGAGCAGGCTGCGGCGAGCGAGGCGCTGGCGGCGCTCTTGGGCGCGGCCTAGCCTCCCCCGCCCTGTGTGCTAACTTCGGCACATGCGTTTGCACATCACTCTGGCCGACGATCTCGTCGCGCAGGTCGACCGCCGGGTAGGCCCGCGCCGGCGAAGCGCGTTCATCGCCAGCACGGTTGAGCAAGCGCTTGACGACGCGCGGCGCTGGGACGAGATCGTCGCCTCGCTCGGAGCCCTCAGCGACGGTCACGACTGGGACGGCGATTCCGGCGAATGGGTGCGCGAGCAGAGGCGGCACGATCCGCGCCGCACCGGCTGAGAGTCGGTGTCGCTTCTCCTCGATACGACCGTCTTGATCGACGTGCTCCGCGGGAGACCCGCAGCGGAGCGCCTCAGCAAGCTCAGGGAGCTCGAGCCCGTTCCTTACGTCTGTGCGATCAACGTCGAGGAGCTCTGGCGCGGGCATCGTCCCGGCGAGGAGGCGGTGCTGGAGAGGTTCGTCGGCGCGCTTCGCCTCGCCCCGCTCGGCACGGTGGAGGGCGAGCTCGCGGGTGGCTGGCGTCGGACGTTCGCGGCGAAGGGCCTGACGTTGAGTCAAGCCGATTGCCTGATCGCGGCCGCGGCGGTGGGCGTCGGCGCGGTGCTTGCAACAGGCAATCCGAAGGACTTTCCGATGCCCGGCGTCAGCATCGAGCACTGGCTCGTGGGCGAATGACCGTCGCCGTCCGCCCAAGCCTCGTCCGCAGGCCGCGCTAGCCTCGTTCCGTGCACCTGCGCTCTCTCCGCCTGCGTGGATTCAAGTCGTTTCCGGACACGCTCGAGCTGAAGCTGGAGCCGGGGGTCTCCGTCGTCGTCGGCCCGAACGGCTCCGGCAAGTCGAACGTTGCCGACGCCATCGTGTGGGCGGCCGGCTCGCTGACTCCGTCCGAGCTGCGGGCGGACAAGCCCGACGACGTACTGTTCAACGGCGCCGAGGGCCGCAAGCCCGCCGAGAGCTGCGAGGTCGAGCTCGTCTTCGACAACGAGGACGGCGGCTTCGGCCCTGAGCTCGCGTTCTCGGAAGTCTCGATCGCACGACGGCTCCATCGCGGCGGCGAGGGTCAGTACCTCGTCAATCGGGCGCACGTCCGCCGCACCGACCTCGTCGAGTTGCTCGCGGACGTCGGCCTCAGCGGGACGATGCACTCGATCGTCAGCCAGGGCAAGGTCGAGGCCGTGCTCGCCTCGAAGCCGGAGGAGCGGCGCGAGCTGGTCGAGGAGGCGGCCGGCCTTGGCAAGTTCAAGCGCCGCAAGCATCGCGCAGAGCTGAAGCTGAACCGCGTCGGGATCCAGGTCGAGCGAGCACGCGACGTCGAGGCGGAGGTGCGCAAGCGCCTGCGCCCGCTGGCGCTCCAGGCAAGCGCTGCCGAGCGGGCCGAGAGGCTTCTCGCGGAGATCGGAGGTCTGCGGGCGCGGGTCGCCGATCTCGACCTCGCCGCCGCCGAGGCGCGCCGAGCGGAGGCCGAGGAGCGGAAGACCGCCTCTGGGATCGCCCGCAGGCGGGCCCAGACCCGGCTCCACACCCTGCTCGCGGAGCGGCAGGAGGCCGAGGACGAGCTCGCAGACGCCGCCGGTCGCCGCGAGGCCGCGCTGAAGGCGATGTACCGCTTGCAGTCGGCCACCGAGCGGCTGACGCTGCGGCGCGAGGGTGCGACGAGCTTGCTCGAGCGCCTGCGCGCGGATGTCGCGGACGCCGAGGCAGTGGCGACGGAGCTCACGGACGAGACGCTGCGAGCGCTCGAGCTCGCGGCGGCGGAGGCTACGGCAAGGGCACGCGCTGCGGCCGCCGCGAGTGGAGCCGGCGCCGAGCGCGCCCGGGCCGCTCAGGAGCGGCTTGCCGCACTGGAGCGCGCCGCGGCAGGACGTGCGGAGGAGCGGCTGAGCTCGCTCAGCACTGAGCGGCGGGAGCTCGAGCAGGCGCTAGCAGAGGTCGCGGGCGGTCGCGAGGGGGCGGGCGCCGCTCTCTACGCGCTCGGCAGCGCCCGCGAGCGGATCGCGCTCCGGCGGGAGTCCTCAGCGACGCTGCGGGAGCGGTTGCGCATCGAACTCGCCGAGGCCGAGGCGCTCGCTCGCCGAACGGACCTGACGCCGCAGGAGCTCGAGCTCGCGGCCAACGAGGCCACAGCCGCCGCGCGCTCCGCGGCGCATGCCCGCGACGATCTTGCCGCGCGTGCCGCGATCTCGACCGAGCGGCTGGCCGCGCTCGAGCGCTCACTCGCCGAGCGGGAGGGGATTCCGCCCGCGGCGAGGAAGCTCGCGGCCACGGGAACACCGCTCGCGCTCTCCCTGCTCGACGTCGTCGCCGGCACGGAGCGCGCGGTCGCAGCCGCACTCGGGTGGCGGGCCTCGGCCCTCGTCGCCGACGATGCCGTGGCGGGTCTCGACCTGCTGCGTCGCGCTCGCGAAGCCGGTCTCGGCAGCCTCGCCGTGCTCGTCGGCCGCTCGCCGTCCGAGCGCGTCGCCGAGCTGGCGGTCGTGCCGCTCGAGGAGCTGCTTGCGAGTCGCGTCCCCGCGGTGACCGCGGAGGGCTTCGGCTACGACCCCGGTCGCGGCGAGCTCTGGTTCGCCGGCGAGACGGCCGAGGCCGTCCTGCTCGAGCTCGAGGCGCGCCGCCGGGAGCTGCAGAGCGAGGTCGCCGAGCTCGCCCGTGCCGCTGCCGAAGCAGGATCGGCAGCGGAGATGGCTGAGCGGCAAGCCGAGGAGACCGAGGCCGCGTACGCGAAGGTGGCGCACCTTCGGTCGGTGCGAAACGTGGATCCGATCCTGCTTCGCCGCTTCGGTGCGTGTGCGGATCGGCTCGACGACGCGCTGCTCGGCGCGGTCGCGATCGCAGTCCGGCTCGAAGAGCCGCTCCGCGCGCGCACACACACTGCTGCCGAGCGCGCCGGCACCCTCGGCGCAGAACTCGCCCGCGTCGGCGCGCTCGAGCACGAGGCGCGTCGAGAGGCCACCCAGGCGAACGAGCGCGGCGCCGCGGCGGAGCTCGTTCGGGCGCAACTCGGCGGCTCCGGTCAGATCCGCCTGCTCGAGGTTTCGGAGCGCGACCGCGCCGAGGTCGAGCGCGAGGCTCAAGCGCTTACCGAGGAGGCCGAGCGGCTCGCTAGGGAAGCTGCCGCCGCATCCGAGTCCGCGCGGAGCGCCGGCGGCACGGCGGCCGAGACGGCTCGTCGCACTCCGAGGCTCGATCCCGATCTGCTCCGGCGCGTGCTCGGGGGTGCCGAGCGCCTGGACGAGACGCTCGCGATCGCCGCGACGACGGCTTCGCGCTTCGAGGCGCCGCTGCGCGCCCGCGTCGATGCGGGAGCGACGCGGGCGGGCGATCTCGGTGGACGCCTGCGCGAGCTCGGCGCTGCGGAGGTCGAGCTCCGTCAAGCAGTCGAGGACGCCGCTCAAAGAGCAACGGAGATCGAGATCGAGCTGACGCGGATCGAGGCCGACGCCGTCGATGCGCGCCGGCGGCGCGACGAGAGCGATGCCGATCCTGCTGAGGGCGAGGACAGGGCCGAGCTCGTGGCACGCGTCGAGCGGCTAGAGGCGCGGCGGATCCAGCTCGGCCAGGTGAATCCGCTCGCGAAGGAGGAGTACGCCCTCGAGCAGGAGCGGCTCGCCGAGCTCGAGGCCCAACGCACCGACCTCGAGGCGAGCCTGAAGGAGCTCGAGGAGCTGCGCGCCGACCTCGCCGCGACGGTCGAGCGCCGCTTCACGGAGACATTCGCCGCGGTCGCCGCGCATTTCGAGGAGGTCTCCGAGACGCTCTTCCCCGGGGGCGAGGGACGGCTGAGAATCGTCGAGCCGGAGGACGAGGGCGAGCTGGGAATCGAGGTCGAGCTTCGCCCGGCTGGAAAGAGGATCACGCGGCTCGGGATGCTCTCCGGCGGCGAGAAGGCGCTCGGCGCGATCTCGTTCCTCTTTGCGCTCTTCCTCGCCAAGCCGTGCCCGTTCTACCTCCTCGACGAGGTCGAGGCCGCGCTCGACGACGCCAACATCGGCCGCTTCGTCGAGCTCCTGCGCCGCTACGCCGACCGCGCTCAGTTCGTCGTGATCACACACCAGAAGCGGACGATGGAGGCCGCAGACGTCCTCTACGGCGTCACGATGGGCGGCGACGGCGTCAGCCAGGTCGTCTCGCGCCGGCTGCCGCGCGAGGATGCGGCTGCGATGAGCGCCTGATGCGGCGCGTCGCTGTGCTTGGCTGCTCGGGTTCAGGTAAGACGGTGCTGGCCAACCGGCTCGGCGAGACGCTCGGCCTCCCGATCGTCCACGGCGACTTTCATCGAAAGGATTGGGAGGAGATCCAGCCGGCAGTCATCGCTTTGGAGGAATGGGTGATCGACGCGATGCGTCTCGACTCGCTGGACGAGCGCCTCGCGCGCGCCGACACCGCGGTGTTCCTCGATCTGAGCTCGTGGGAATGCTTTCTCGGCGTTCTCAGGCGCCGTCGGCGCTATCGGGGCCGTCTCCACGCCGACGGCGTCGCCGATTTCGTCAATCTCGAGCTGCTGTTCTGGCTGCTCCACTTCCGCCGCCGCCATCGCCCGCGCGTCCTCGAGCTTCTGGAGCGCCACGCCGGATCGACCGAGATCGTCGTTCTCCGCTCGCGGGCGGAGGCGACTGCCTTTGCGACTTCGTGTTCATTCAACACAAGTCTCTCCCGCGCCGCGTAGCCATCGCGTCCACCAAGAGCTTGTGTTGTTCCAACACAAGCTCGTCAGTCGAACTCGTTCTGCGCCGCGAGCCGGTCGGCGCCTGGATCAGCCAGGCGTCGATCAGCCGCTCCCGCACTTCCTCCTCCTCGATGTGCTCGAGCCAGATCAGCAGATACGCGGGCGAGTTCTCGAAGTGAGGTCAGCCGATACGCGTCCGGGTTCGACGCGACGAGCAGCGGGCGCTCGTCGCGGTCGCAGCTCCATATCGCGCCCTCGTGTCGCGTCGTCAGCCCCGCGAACGTCTTCCCGCCCACTTGAACGACGGCTTGCCCCACGAGGTCGTCTCTTCGGTCTCGGGCAACTCGCGCGCGAGCTCGGCAACCCGCTCCCACGTCGCCATGACGTGAGGCTAGCGCTCCGCGTCGATCACCCGAGCGTCGCCCCGAGCTTCGGCGGCGCGACGAGCAGCCACGAATCCTCGATTCGCTCGCTCAGCTCGCCCGTTGCGATCGCGTCGAGGTTGACGAGCAGCATCGGATAGCCGTCGTAGTGCGGAGTGACGTAGTACGCGGCCGGATTCGACTCGACGAGGAGCGGCCGCTCGTCCGGATCGACGCGCACGACGAGTGCGCCGTACTCGTGCGGGCTCTCCCACGCGAACGACTTCTTCCGCACCTTGAACGCCGGCTTGCCGTACGAGGTGCCTTCCTCGGCCTCGGGCAGCGCCAGCGCCGTCGCCCGCACGTCGTCCCACGTCGCCACTGACGAAGGCTAACCTCCTGCGATGCCACGGACCTGGGCAGAGCTTCTCGGCGACACCGACGGGCCGCAGGAGAGCGAGGCGGAGCGCGCCGGCTTCTTCGGCCGCCTGCGCGACTCGCTCGGAAAGAGCCGACGTGCGCTCACCGGCGAGCTCGCGGCGGCCGCGTTCGATCCCGGTAACGAGGAGGATTGGGAGCGGCTCGAGGAAGCGTTGATCCGCGGCGATGTCGGCGTGCGCGCGACCGCCGAGCTCGTCCGTCGACTCGAGGCTCGCGGTGAGCTCGGCGACCTCGGCGAGGCGCTCTCAGAGGAGATCGCAGACATGCTCGGCGAGCCGGGAACGCTGAACGTCGAAGCCAAGCCGAGCGTGATCCTCGTTGTCGGCGTCAACGGCACCGGCAAGACGACGACGATCGGCAAGCTGGCGCAGAAGCTGCGCGAGCACGACCGATCCGTGCTACTCGGCGCCGCCGACACATTCCGCGCCGCCGCCGAGGAGCAGCTCGAGATCTGGGCGCAGCGCGCGAAGGCCGACTTCGTCGGCGCCGCGCACGGAGCCGATCCTGCGGCGGTCGCTTACGACGCAGTAGAGGCCGCGCGCGCCCGCGGCCACGATGTGGCGATCGTCGATACCGCGGGACGCCTGCACACACAGTCGAACCTGATGGAGGAGCTCGCGAAGGTGCGTCGCGTGATCGAGAGCCGCCTGGAGGGCGCGCCGCACGAGACGCTGCTCGTCGTCGACGCGACCACCGGCCAGAACGGCCTCCAGCAAGCACGGCTCTTCGGCGAGGCCGCGCAGGTCACGGGAGTCGTCCTGACGAAGCTCGACGGCTCGGCAAAGGGCGGAATCGCGGTCGCGATCGCCTACGAGCTCGGCCTGCCGGTGAAGCTGATCGGCGTCGGCGAGAGCCTCGACGACCTGCGCCCGTTCGAGCCGCAAGACTTCGCCCGCGCCCTCGTCGCCGGCTGAGGTGCTTTACGATTGGGTGCAAATGCAGCGCGCCAACCTGTTCTCCCTCGAGATCCCGCGCAGGGACGGGCCGGGCAACGAGCCGCCCGGCTACGCCGCCCATGAGGTGCGGGTTGGCCCGCTGATCGGATCGAAGCTGCTCGGTGCGACGATCTACGAGCTTCCTTCCGGGCAGAGCAACTGCCCGTACCACTACGAGTACGGGAATGAGGAGTGGCTGATCGTGATCGCCGGCCGGCCGTCGTTGCGCCACCCTGTGGGCGAGGACGAGCTGGTGGCCGGAGACATCGTCTGCTTCCCCGAGGGGCCGGCGGGGGCGCACAAGCTGACGAACCGCACGGACGAAACCGTTCGCTTCGCGATCCTCTCAACCAAGCAGAGTCCTGCCGTCGCTGTCTATCCCGACAGCGACAAGCTCGCCATCTGGCGCCTTGGGGACCATCGCGACAACCTGATCACCCGGCGCGCCGCCGCCGTGGACTACTGGGAAGGCGAGAACGTAGCTGGCTAAGGTCGGCTCGTGGACGAGCGTTACGAGGAGGCTGCGAGGCTCTACCAGACCGCCGCGCACGAGCTCGAGCAGGCGGCCGCCCACTGCCGGACGGCTGCCGGTCACTTCACGGACGGCGAGGTGCCGCGTGCTGCGGCGCATGCCTGGGCTGCGCGTGGCTACGTGCTGGAGGCGCAGCAACGCTCGACGAGCAGGCGCGCGAGCACGCCCGCCGCTCCACTCCGTGAACGCCAAGTAACAGACTGTTACGTGGTTCAACCCGCCAGGCGTCTGATCATCGGATCGCTTGCTTCGGCGAAGCCGTGGCGCGCGTAGAACGATCGGCTCTCATCGCTCGGCCAGACAATGAGAAGCTCGAGCGCGGCGCGGTCTGCCCAGGTGGTCACCTCGCCGAGCACCGCCGCACCTATTCCTCTGCCGCGCTGTGCGGGAACCGTGTAGACGTTCGTCACGTATCCCCAGCGCGCCGCCTCCCGCGTGGGCCGTGGCACCTTGTCCACGAGCTCCACATACGCGTGGGAGACGATCTCATCGTCGCACGCCGCAACGAAGATGCGCCACCGCCCACCGGTCAGCGCCCGCTCGAGAAACGTCCGGCACGCAGTCTCGTAGCCGTCGACGAGCCTTGCCGTGAGGTCGTCCTCGAGAGTGAAGTCGTGCCGTAGGCGGATGAGCTGGTCGATGTCCTGGGACTGCGCGAGCCGAACGTCCACGAGAGCGGTACTAGAGCAGGCCGCGCGCGTTCCTACCGCTCGATCGCGAAGGCGATGTTCACCGTCGTCCGGTAGCTCGTGATCCGGTCGCCGTCGACCTCGCAGCTCATCGAGAGCACGTCCGCGCCGGTGATCCCGCGCAGCGTCTTCGACGCCTCCGTCACGGCGACCTGGGCGGCCTCGGCGAAGCCGTCGGGGGAGTTACCGATGATCGTGATGACCTTGGCGATGTCTGCCATGTTCCGCTCCTTGGGTAGCTGATGCGCTCTCGTCTGCCCGGCGCAGGCCGCATCTACACTGAGCGCCGTGTTCGACACCCTCTCAGACAAGCTCCAGGCGACGCTCGGCGACCTCCGCGGCAAGGGCCGCCTCGACGAGGACACGATCTCGAAGGCGATGCGCGAGATCCGCCTGGCGCTGCTCGAGGCGGACGTCAACTTCGAGGTCGTCAAGAGCTTCGTGTCCGGTGTGCGCGAGCGCGCGACCGGGCAGGACGTGCTCAAGAGCCTGACTCCGGGCCAGCAGGTCGTGAAGATCGTGCACGAGGAGCTGACGACCCTGATGGGCTCCGGCGACTCGCGGCTCGCGTTCGGCCGCCCGCCGACCGTGATCCTGATGGCCGGCCTCCAAGGCTCCGGCAAGACGACGACCTCGGCCAAGCTCGCGCTCCTCCTGCGGAAGGACGGCAAGAAGCCGGCCCTCGTCGCGGCCGACCTTCAGCGCCCCGCGGCGATCGACCAGCTCGAGCAGCTCGGCCGCCAGATCCAGATCCCGGTCTATCGCAAGGACACGCAAGATCCAGTCGAGGTCGTCAAGTACGGGATCCAGGCCGCGCAGACCGCCGGCCACGACGTCGTCATCCTCGACACAGCCGGCCGGCTCCATATCGACGAGGAGCTGATGCAGGAGCTCGCGCGCGTCCGCGACGCAGCCAAGCCGACGAACGTGCTCCTCGTCCTCGATTCGATGACCGGACAGGAGGCCGTCAACGTCGCCGAGTCTTTCTTCGAGCGGATCGCCTTCGACGGGGTCGTCCTGACCAAGCTCGACGGCGACGCCCGCGGCGGCGCCGCGCTCTCGGTGAAGGCCGTCACCGGGAAGCCGATCAAGCTCATCTCCGTCGGCGAGAAGCTCGACCAGCTCGAGTACTTCTATCCGGAGCGGATGGCGTCGCGGATCCTCGGCATGGGCGACGTGCTGACGCTGATCGAGAAGGCGGAAGCGGCAGTCGAGGAGGACGAGCAGGAGGCGATGGAGGCGCGGATGCGTGCCGGCCAGTTCACGTTCGACGACTTCCTCGCCGCTCAGAAGATGCTGAAGAAGATGGGGCCAATCCAAGGTGTCCTGAAGATGATCCCTGGGCTCGGGAACCAGCTCAAGGACGTCGACATCGACGAGCGCCAGCTCGCCCGCGTCGAGGCGATCGTGCTCTCGATGACCCCGCAGGAGCGGCGGCTGCCGCACCTGATCAACGGCTCCCGGCGCCTGCGGATCGCGCAGGGGAGCGGGCAGACGATCCAGGACGTGAATAAGCTGCTCACCGCACGAAAGCAGATGGAGAAGATGATGAAGCAGATGGGCAAGGGGAAGATGCCCTCCCTTCCGCAGCAAATGACCAAAGCAGGCCGGAGGTAACAGGGAATGGCAGTACGTTTGCGGCTGACGCGAGTCGGCTCGAAGAAGAATCCGATCTACCGCGTCGTCGTGGCCGACTCGCGCTCCCCGCGCGACGGCAGGTTCATCGAGATCGTCGGTCGCTACAACCCGCAGACCGATCCGTCGACGATCGAGCTCGACCAGGGGAAGATCCAGGAGTGGATCGGCAAAGGCGCCCAGCCCTCGGCTGCGGTCGCGAAGCTGATCAAGATCGCCGAGAGAGCTCCGGCGGGCGAGGCGCAGCCCGAGGAGGCACCAGCCGGGTGAGTTGGCTCGGTGGCTGAGCTGCTCGAGTGGCTCGCGCGCCAGCTCGTGGACGATCCGGACGCGGTGCGCGTCGAGGAGGTCGAGCGCGACGACGCGACGATCCTGCAGCTCTACGTCGCGCCGGAGGACCGCGGCAAGGTGATCGGCCGTCAGGGCCGCATCGCCCGTTCGCTCCGCACGATCGTGCGGGCGAGCTCGGCAAGGTCGCGGCGGCGCGTCGTCCTCGAGATCGTTGAGTGACCTCACGCCCCTGGCCGCCGTCCGCTCCCGCCCGGCAGAGCCGGGCTCCGCGGCCGGCTGGCGTTCCTCGCGGCACGTCGCTCTCCGGGTCTGTCCAGAGGACTATCCCCTCCGGCGCCGCACCGCGAGAAACGCCCCAGGAACGTGAGGCCCGTTGAACTTGTCTCGGTTGGGCGCGTAGGCCGGTCGCACGGAGTCGACGGCTCGTTCTTCGTCGAGGAGCCGAGCGAGGTGGAGGGAAGGTTCGCGCGGGGCGCCAGGCTCTGGGTCGACGGCTTCGAGGTCGAGATCGTCGGCTCGAAGCGCGGCTCCGGGGGCCGGCCGGTGCTGAAGCTCGAGCGACCCGTGACTCGTGGCGCGACGCTGTCGGTACCGCGCGAGGCGCTCCCGGAGCCGGAGCCGGACGCCTACTACGTCTTCCAGCTCGTCGGCCTCGCGGTCGAGGAGGACAGAGGCCGCGCGCTCGGCCAGGTCGTGGAAATCCACAACGGCCCCGCCAACGACTCGCTCGAGCTCGACTCGGGGCTGCTCCTGCCGCTCGTTGCCGCCTGTGTGCTCGACGTCGACCTCGAAGCGGGTCGAGTCCTCGTGGCGCGGGGCTTCGCTGACGACGAGTAATCTGCTCGGCCGTGCTCCTCGACGTCTTCACCCAGGTTCCGCATGCCTTCGCGTGGCTGACGGAGCAGCGCCCGCTGGCCTCCGTCCTCGGCGGCGAGCTCGAGTTGCGCCTCTTCAACTACCGGGACACCTCGCCTCTGCGCTCCGGACAGGTCGACGACGATCCGTACGGCGGGGGCGCCGGGATGGTGCTGCGCGTGGACGTCGTCGCGGCGGCGCTCGATGCCGTCTACGAGGGCGCGGCCGCCCACCGCGTGGTCGCGCTGACGCCGCAGGGGCGGCCGCTGACCCAGGCGGTCGTGGAGGAGCTCGCGCTCGAGCCGCAGCTCACCCTTCTCTCGTCCCGCTTCGAGGGCTTCGACGAGCGGATCGTCACCCAGCTCGCCTCCGACGCGATCTCGATCGGCCCCTACGTCCTCTCGGGCGGCGAGCTGCCAGCGATGGTGCTGCTCGACGCGATCGCGCGGCGGCTGCCGGGAGCGCTCGCCGAGGGCTCGGGCGAGAACGAGAGCTTCTCCGAGGCGCTCGAGGGCGGGCTCGAGTATCCCCACTACACGCGGCCCGCGGAGTTTCGTGGCTGGTTGGTTCCGGACGTCCTGCTCTCGGGCGATCACGCGCGGATCGACGGCTGGCGCCGAGAGCAGAGCCGGGCTCGGAACGCGGTTTCGTGAGGGACTACTACGCTCTGCTCGGTGTGCCGAAGGACGCGTCGGCAACCCAGATCGACGACGGCTTCCGGCGGGCGGCCGGTGCTACCTGGGACGAGGAGCGTCGACGCGAGCTCCAGGTCGCCTACCAGACGCTCGCCGACCCCGAGCGTCGCCACCGCTACGACCACTGGCTCTCCGGCGAGAACTCGCGGCCGCACGTTGAGAAGCGCGAGTTCCACTCGCGAAACCCGGTTGATCGGCTCACCCGGCGCCTGCCTCACGGCTGGCGGGTGACGATCGACTGGGTCGTCACCATTGTCGGCGCGATCGCGATCGTGCTCGCGATCAAGGCGTGGGTCGTCAACCCGTACCGGATCCCCTCCTCGTCGATGGAGCCGACCCTGCACTGCGCGCGGCCGGCGAGCGGCTGCGAGGCGCGCTTCTCGGATCGGGTGCTCGCGAACCGGCTGATCTACCACTTCCGCGATCCCGAGCGGGGCGAGATCGTGGTCTTCGAGACACCGCCCGCTGCCCAGGTGCGCTGCGGCGCCGGGGGCACGTTCGTCAAACGAGTGATCGGCCTTCCCGGCGAGCGACTCGAGCTGCGTACGGAGGGAGGCTTCAGCTTCGTCTACATCGACGGCAGGAGGCTGCCGGAGCCGTACCTGGAGCGGGAACGGCGAGACTCGCGCGGACCCGAGACGTTCACGGTCGCGCAGGGGCAGTACTTCATGATGGGCGACAACCGCAGCCAGTCCTGCGATTCGCGCGAGTGGGGGACGGTGCCGCGCGAGAACCTGATCGGGAAGGTGTTCGCGACTTACTGGCCCCCCACCAGGATCTCCGTCCGCTGAAACGGCTCCGGTTCCGGCCTTGCGCTACCATTCGCCCCCGGCCGAGGTGGCCGCCTCCTCCATGAGCACGATCATCCAGAGCATCGAGCAGCGCCAGCTGCGCCAGGACGTGCCTCTCTTCAAGGCGGGCGACACCGTTCGCGTCCATTTCCGTGTGATCGAAGGGACGCGGTCGCGGCTCCAGGTCTTCGAGGGCGTCGTGATCAAGCGGCAGGGCTCGGGTGCTCGTGAGACGTTCACCGTGCGGAAGCAGTCGTTTGGGGTGGGTGTCGAGCGGACGTTCCCGCTCCACTCGCCCAAGATCGAGACGATCGAGGTCGGCGCGATCGGCGACGTCAATCGGGCGAAGCTGTACTACCTGCGCGGCAAGATCGGCAAGAAGGCGCGGATTCGCGAGCTGCGCCAGCCGGCAGGCGCCGTCCGCGCGCAGAAGAAGGACGCCGCGAGCGCGCGTCAGGGCGCGGCGGAGGTTGGTCCACCGGCCGACGGCGCTGCCGACCGCACCGCCGAGTAGCTCCGCCGCAGCGTCTTCCGAAGTCACACTTCCGTGACAGAGTCGTGACGAACGCGTCCGACCTCGGTGGATATCCTCGCCTCATGGCGCGCACGAGCGGACAGCGACTTCTCTCCTTCGACCGCAGGCTCGGCACTCGGTTCGTCGCCGGCGCCGACGAAGCGGGTCGGGGCTCACTGGCAGGGCCGCTCGTCGTCGCCGGAGTCCTGCTCGACTACGACTGCCTGCGCAACCATCGCGTCCGTCCGCTCGCGCTCCTGAACGACTCGAAGCAGGTCGCGCCGGCGGCTCGCGAGGAGCTCTTTCGTGCAGTTGTCGGCTGTGCGATGCGGATCAGCGTCCGCGTGATCTCATCCGCCGAGATCGACCGGAACGGGCTCCACCGCTCGAATCTCTGGGGGCTGCGCTCGGTGCTCACCGACCTCGCCCCGCCCGACGCGAAGCTCGACGAGGTTGCGTGCCTCGTGGACGGCTTCCGGCTCGGCCCAAGAGCTCCACGGCATCGCGCGGTCGTCGATGGCGATACGAAGAGCGCCGCGATCGCCGCCGCCTCAATCGTCGCGAAGGTGACGCGTGACAGGGTGATGCGGCGCCTCGACTCGCTCTACCCCCGTTACGGCTTCGCCCGCCACGTCGGCTACATCACCCCCGGACATTCGGCTGCGGTGCGCAGGTACGGGCCGAGCGACCAGCACCGGCGCTCGTTCCAGGCACTCTGCTATCTCGCCGACGACCCCGCGCCGATGGTCGCGGCCTGAACACACGCCGGCCGAGCACGCGGAGGACGGGCGAGCGGTTCGAGAGCCGCGCCAGGCGCCACTACCGGCTGCGCGGCTATCGCGTGCTCGGAGCCAACGTCTGGGCGGGCGGCCACGAGCTCGACCTGATCCTTCGCCGCGGCCGCCGGCTCGTCTTCTGCGAGGTGAAGGGAAAGGCGAGCACTGCCTACGGTCACCCGCTCGAGATGGTGACGCCGGAGAAATGCCGTCGCCTCAGGCGCGCGGCCGAGGTCTGGCTCTCCGGTCATCCCGAGTGCCGGACGCTCGATTGCCGCTTCGAGGTCGTCGCCATCGAAGGAAGGAGGCTCGAGCGGGTCGTCGCCGAGCTTCAAGAGCTCTGACCCGGCGGTCACGGTCGAGATTTCATCGCGCCGCAACGTCTGCTCGCATCGCCCGGCTACCATACGCACCGACAGAACGCAGCAGCGGAAAGGAACCTCGAACCCCAATGTCGATCACGCGCACACGATTCGCCACCCAGACCCGTACCTGGGTAATCATTGCCGGCCTTGCGGCCCTCTTCATCGGGCTCGGCGGGCTCGTCGGCGGCTCGAACGGGATCATCCTCTTTGCGGGGATCGCGGTCGTCTTCAACCTCGTCATGTTCTGGTTCTCCGACAAGCTCGCGCTCAAGGCGAGCAAGGCGCGTCCGGTCGACCGCAGCGAGGCGCCGGAGCTCTACCGCGACATCGAGGAGCTCGCTGGCCGCGCCGGCGTCCCGATGCCGCGTGTCTACTTGATCCCCTCCGAGCAGCCGAACGCCTTCGCCACCGGCCGGAGCCCGAAGAAGGCCGTCGTTGCCGTGACCGAAGGGCTTCTGCGCTACCTCCCCCGCGATCAGGTTCGAGGCGTGCTGGCGCACGAGCTGGCCCACATCTCGAACCGCGACATCCTCGTGATGACGGTCGCGGCGATGATCGGCGCGGCGATCTCCGCGATCGCGAACATCCTCCAGTTCCAGATGATCTTCGGCGGCGGGGACGACGAGGACTCGAACCCGCTCGGGATCGTGGGAGCGCTCGTCGCGATCATCGTCGCGCCGCTGGCCGCGATGATCCTCCAGCTCGCGGTCTCACGGCAGCGGGAGTACCTCGCCGACGCAACCGCCGCGCAGTACCTCGGCGAGGGCCGGCCGCTGGCCGAGGCGCTCGGCACCCTCCAGAAGGGGACGGAGGCAGTCCCGATGAACGTGAACCCGGCCACCGAGGCGCTCTACATCGCGAACCCGCTGCGCAAGGTCGGGATGGCGGCGCTCTTCTCCACGCATCCGCCGATGGAAGAGCGGATCCGCCGCCTGCACGCGCTCGACGCGGCGAACGGGATCCACTACTAGGCGTGCGTAGGGGCGGATTCTGGCAGAGGCTGAAGCGGGCTCTCGGGCTCGCGCCGCCGCCGGAGCCGCCCGCGACGCCGCCTGACGAAGAACCGGCGCTCGTCCCGACAGGCCCGTCGAGGCGCCCACTCGGCGGCGGCGCCGTCGCGCTCGAGACTCCTGAGGAGCCCCGAGACGTCGACGCACGAGGTCCCAAGAGCTAGAGCTCGTCCCGCGGGGCCGTCCGGGGCGCTGCATAGAGTGGCCCTCCCATGGCTGGCCGGACTCAAGAAGCGCTGTACGCGGAGATCGACCTCGAGCTGTCCTGGTCAGAGGATGAGCTGCCGCAAGTCAAGCGAACGAAGCACGTCCACAGCCTTCACCCGTATCTCGGGAAGTACGTCCCGCAGCTTGTCGACGTCTTCCTCAACCGCTACTTCGTCCCTGGCGATTGCATCTACGACCCGTTCGTCGGCTCGGGGACGACGCTTGTCGAGGCCAACGCCTTCGGAGCGCTCAGCATTGGCTGCGACATCTCCGCGTTCAACTGCCTGCTCTCACGCGTCAAGAGCGCCCGCTACTCCCTCGGCGAGCTCGAGCTGGCGCTTCGCAGAGCGCTGGAGAAGGGCCGTCGGCAAGCGCCTGCTGCTGCCGATGAGGCGACGCCCTGGCTGAGGAGCTGGTTCGCGCCTCGTGCGCTCGAGGAGCTCCTCGCCTTTCGGAGCGCCATCGTAAGCCTTCAGCCCGAGCATGCCGACGTTGCGCGCGTGATCCTCTCGCGGGCGGCGCGCTCGGCACGACTCACGACCCATTTCGACCTCGATTTTCCGAGGGTGCCGACGACCCAGCCGTACTACTGCCACAAGCACAAGCGCACCTGCCGGCCCGTCGATGAGGCAGCGAAGTTCCTGACTCGCTATTCCAGTGACGCCATTCGCCGCATTCGCGAGTTCTCCGAGCTGCGCACGGAACGCTCGGTGACGGTTCTGCATGCCGACTCTCGTACCGTGGAGCTGCCAACCAGGCCTGATGGGGTCATCACGTCTCCGCCGTACCCGGGGTTGATCGACTACCACGAGCAGCATCGATATGCCTACGAACTCCTCGGACTCGTCGATCGAAGCAACGAAGAGATAGGCGCGGCGGCGTCTGGCCGAAGCAGAACCGCACTCGGCGCTTACGTTGACGCTATGAGCGCGGTCTTCGCGAACACGCGCTCGCAGCTTGCGCCGGGAGCCTGGGTGCTCATCGTAGTCAACGACTCGCAGAATCTCTATCCGGAGATTCTCGAGAACGCCCAACTCACTCTTGAGGATCGAGTCACTCGCCACGTCAATCGCCGGACGGGTCGGCGCGCGGGCGAGTTCTTCGAGGACATCCTCGTGTGTCGCGGGCAATAAGCCGCTGATCTCCGCGGCGACACAGGAGCAAGTGCGCGGGTTGCTTCGGGCTTTCATGGATGCCTGGATTGCCAAGCAGCACGAAGAGTTGAGACGGATCGAGGAAGAGGGTTCCTCCCCGGGCGGAATCCTGGCTCCCTTCCACGACGCGCTTGTTCCAGGCATTCGCGGGCTCGGTGAGCGCGGGTTCTCGACCGCGCTTGGAAATCTCCACGAGCGGATTGCCTTCATCGTCGCCAGCGATGCTCACTCACATGCGCGTCGGGCCTACGATCTCACGGGTAGCCTCCCAGTGCTCGCCCGCGAGTTCATTACGCAGCGCATTGCTCAACTCGAGACGGGCGCGGCCGCGCCTGACCACACGTTCGAGCGTCAGCAACTCCTGAGCTCATTCGGCGCTGAGGTGGACGGCGCGACGCGTATCGACCTTTCCATTCGGACGAAGGATGGTGACGAGCACTACTTCGAGATGAAGAGCGCGAAGCCAAACAAGGGGCAGTGCATCGAGATGAAGCAGCGCCTCCTCACCGCGCTCGGCATACGTCGTAGCGCTCGTGTCTTCGTCTGGTGGGGCGTTCCCTACAACCCGTACGGAACGGCGTCCGCCTATGCGCACCCATACCCCCTTCGTTACTTCGACTTCAAGGATGACGTCAAGCTCGGACTTGAGTTCTGGAACTTCGTCGGTGACGACGCCGGCACGTTCGAGCTGCTGCTCGATCTCTATCGGCAGGTCGGCCTGGAGTACACACTGAAGCTGGATGAGCTGCGGGCCGCTCTTGCGGGTCGGGCCGTGTAACTCGTCACACTTCGGGCACACAATCGGCACAGACGCGTACGACTTTCGCGCGTAGCGTCGAACGTGTGCTCGCGCGCGCCGTCACCCACGCTCTCGTCGGTCTCGAGCCGAGACGCGTCGAGGTGGAGGCGCACCTCGAGCGCGGCATTCCCGGTTTCGCGATCGTCGGTCTGGCCGACCGTGCCTGCCAAGAGGCGAAGCACAGGGTTCGCAGCGGTGTCTCGTCGGCCCTTCTGGAGTGGCCGCTCGATCGCCGGATCACGGTCAACCTCGCTCCGGCGGGGCTGCGCAAGGAGGGATCGAGCTTCGATCTCGCCATCGCGCTGGCGGTGCTCGCGGCGTCCCGTCAGGTGCCCGCGGAGCGTCTCGCCGAGCACGCCGCCATCGGCGAGCTCGCGCTCGACGGACGGATCCGGCCGGTGCGCGGGGCGTTTGCGGTCGCCGAGGGCGCCCGCGCCCTGGGTCTCGAGCTGATCCTCTGCGCACCCGAATCCGCCGCCGAAGCCGAGCTGGCGGGGGTGCAGGCCGTGCCGGTGCGCCACCTGGGCGAGGCCGTCGCCTATCTGCGCGGGGAGCTGCAGCCGGCACCCTTCGAACCACCCGCTGAGACAGCGGAACCCGAACCGCCCGATCTCGCAGATGTCCGCGGTCAGGAGCGCGCGCGGCGGGCGCTCGAGCTCGCGGCGGCCGGAGCCCACAACCTGCTCCTGGCCGGGCCTCCGGGTACGGGGAAGACGATGCTCGGGCGCAGGCTGCCCGGAATCCTGCCGCTCCTCGCTCCGGCCGAGGCGCTCGAGGTGACCCGGATTCATTCGGTGGCGGGCCTGCTCGCACCCGAGCGGCCGCTCGTCCTGCGGGCGCCGTTTCGCGCTCCTCATCACAGCTCCTCGACAGCGGCGATCGTCGGAGGCGGGCCGGGGCCGCGTCCGGGTGAGGCGAGCCTCGCGCACCGTGGCGTGCTCCTCCTCGACGAGCTGCCGGAGTTCCAGCGGCCGGCGCTCGAAGCGCTGCGGCAGCCGCTCGAGGACGGGATGATCGCGATCGCACGAGCAAGCGGGCAGGCGCTCTTCCCGGCTCGATTTCAGCTCGTGGCGACGATGAACCTCTGCCCGTGCGCCGGGCGCGGCGATCCGGCGGCCGACTGCTCCTGCTCGCCGCAGCGGCTTGCCGCATTTCGGGACAAGCTCTCCCGCGCCCTCCTCGATCGCTTCGATCTCGTGGTGACGATGCCGCGACCGCGAGCCGTCGAGCTCGCCGCCGGCCCAGCCGAGGCGTCGCTGCCCGTGCGGGCTCGTGTCGCCGATGCTCGGGCGCGCCTCCGCCGCGAGGCGCCGCTCCGCACCAAAGCTGCGGACGAGCTGCTGACACGTGCCGTCGAGCGGCTGCCGCTCTCCGGACGGGGTCGCGCGCGGGTCGCGAGAGTTGCACGGACCGCTGCTGCACTGGCCGAGTCGGACACGGTCGAGTCGGAGCACGTCGCCGAGGCGCTCGCCTACCGCTCGCCGAAGGAGCTCGCCGCGTGAGCCGCGAGCTTGTCTTGGCGTCGTTTGCGGCCGCGACGGAATCGCATCTGATTACAGAGCCTCGCAGCGTCCGCTTCGCCCGCTTCAAGGCGTCGTTCGATGCGACAGCCGAGCTTCGACGGCTGAGCGCTCGGGGCTACCGCTTCGTGGCCCGCTCCGACGGCGCTTTCCCACCGCTGCTGGGCGCCATCCACGATCCGCCGCCGGGGCTCTTCCTGCGCGGAGCGGGTGCGGAGGCCCTGCTGAGCAGGCAAGCCGTCGCGATTGTGGGCGCGCGGGCCTGCTCGCCGTACGGACGCCAGGTTGCACGACGCCTGGGTCGCGAGCTCGCCGCCGCCGGGCTCGTCGTCGTCAGCGGCCTCGCGCGCGGCGTCGACGGCGAGGCTCATCGCGGCGCGCTCGAGGCGGGAGGACTCACGGTCGCAGTCCTCGGCTGCGGGATCGACCGCGACTACCCGGCCGCTCACCGTCAGCTCGCTCGCGAGATCAGCGACGCCGGCCTGATCGTCTCCGAGTACGCGCCGGGGGTCGAGCCCGCTCCATGGCGATTCCCTGCCCGGAATCGAATCGTCGCCGGCCTTTGCGCGGCGACGCTCGTCGTCGAGGCGCGTGAGCGCAGCGGCGCTCTGATCACCGCCGATCTGGCGCTCGAGGAGGGACGCGAGGTGTTCGCGGTACCGGGCGAGATCACCTCGGCGCTCTCGGTCGGGTCGAACGCGTTGCTTCGACTCGGCGCCACGCCGTGCACGGGCGCCGCGGACGTGCTCGAGAGCTACGGGATCGTGCCTGCCGAAGAGCGTCTGCCAGAGCTCGGAGATCGGGCTTCTGCTGTGCTCGAGCGCGTGTGCGAGGCGGCCGCGACCGCCGACGAGCTCGCCCGAGCGACGGAGCTCGGGGCGGGGGAGCTGGCCGCCGTCCTCACCGAGCTCGAGCTCGCCGGCGCCGTCACCGTCGAGGAAGGGATCGTTCGTGCGTCTCGGTAGATGCTTGTTGCCAGGAGCTCGTCCGTCTCGGGGTGTGAGCTGGAAGCTCTGGGGCGCGGACGGGCTGGATGAGCGGCCGCCAGGCCGTTCAGGCGGCCCGGGAGCGACCCAGACACGCCAGCTCGCGCACCGAGCGCGCGAGATCGTGGCAACAAGCATCTAGCATCGCCGGATGGCCGATTCCTACTGGCTCGCGGAGCCCGCCCCGGCTCTACGCTCGCGCCGGCTCGACGGCGAGCCGGAGGTCGAGATCGTCGGCGGCGGCGTCACAGGCTGCTCGTGCGCGCTCGCGCTCGCCCGGGCCGGGGTGCGCGTGCGCCTGCACGAAGCACGCACGATCGCTGGCGGCGCCAGCGGGCGGAACGGCGGTTTCGCGCTGCGAGGCGGCGCGATGCCCTACCACGAGGCGCGCGCGACGCTCGGTTCTGAGCGGGCGAGAGCTCTCTGGAGCCTGACCGAACGTGGGCTCGACGAGATCCGCTCGCTCGCCGGAGACGCCTATCGGCAGACCGGCAGCTTGCGACTGGCCTCGGACGCGGTCGAGCGCGACGAGCTCGCAGCCGAGTTCCGGGCGCTGGAGCAGGACGGCTTCGCGGTCGCGTGGCTCGACGAGCTGCCGCCACAGCTCTCGGGCTATGTCGGCGGCATGCGGCACTTCTCGGACGGCGCTCTCCACCCGGCGCGCTGGGTCCGACGGCTCGCCGAGCACGCGGTCGACGCCGGCGCGGAGCTCCGCCAGGGCTCGCGCGTCGAGTCGTTGGCGGATCTGAGGGCACCGACCGTGGTGATCGCGACCGACGGCTACACGCAAGGACTCGTCCCCGAGCTGGATGCCGTCATCAGACCGATTCGCAACCAGGTCGTGACCACGGAGCCGCTCGCAGAGCTGTTGTTCCCGTTCCCACACTACGCCCGGCGTGGCTACGACTACTGGCAGCAAACGCCCGACCGCAGGCTCGTCGTCGGGGGTCGCCGGGATGCGGATGTGACGGAGAACACCGCGGAGGAGGCGCTGACTCCGGCGATCCAGGCGCGGCTCGAGTCATTCGTCGTCGAGCTCGTGGGTCAACTTCCCGAGATCGCGCACCGGTGGGCGGGAATCTTCGGCTCGAGTCCCGACGACCGCCCGCTCGCGGGAGCCGTACCGGGACGCGATGGGCTCTGGGTCGCGGCCGGCTACTCGGGTCACGGGAACGTGCTCGGGTTCGCCTGCGGCCAGCTCGTCGCGACAGCCATCGTGGGCGCCGTGCCAGCCGAGCTGGCGCTCTTCGATCCGGCCCGGATTCTCGGCTAGAGATCGATCCGCACGAGGTCGAGCTCGTCCGCGCGCTCGTAGGCGACGATAGCGATAGCGAGGTCCTGGATCGCCAGACCCGTCGAGTCGAAGACGGTGATCTCCTCCCCGGTGGTTCGTCCTGTCGCAGACCCGACGAGGACCGCGCCGAGCTCGGTGACATCTCCTCGCTCGATCGCGCCCGCCTCGACCGCGGCCGTCAGCTCGCCTCCATGGCTTGCCTGCTCCCACTCGTCGCAGAAGACGCGGGCGCGGGCGATCTCCGCGATCGCGATCTCGGCCTTCCCGGGTCCGTCGGCGCCCATCAGGCTGACGTGTTGACCGGGTCGCAGCGCGCCCTCGTCGAGCAGGATCTCGCGACCAGGCGTCACTGTGACAAGTAGGTCGGCGGCCAGCGCCTCGACTTGGCTGGTCGCGACCTCGGCGCCCAGCTCGGCCGCTGCAGCTTCTGCGCGCGCACGTTCGACGTCCCAGATCGACACTGAGCGCCCCAAGGCGACGAAGGTCCGGGCCGCTGCCGTGCCATTTACCCCGGCGCCGATCACCGCGGCGGTCTCGGAGTCTCGCCGGCCGAGCGCATCGGCGGCGATCACCGCTGCGGCGCCCGTGCGGAGGGCCGTCACCGTCGCCGCGTCGAGAATTGCCTCGACGACGCCCGTGCCGGCGTCCGAGAGCACGACCAGCCCGGTCACTGTGGGGAGTCCGAGCAAAGGGTTGCCGGGGAACGACGTCACCCATTTGAGCAGCGCATGGCCGCCCCCGAGAGCCGGCATCGCCCGGAAATCACCGGCCGGGTAGTTCGTTACGTACAGCTTCGGCTGCATCGTCCACTCGCCGCGCGCGTGGGCGACGAAGGCCTCGCGAACGGCCGCGTAGGCGGCCTTGGGCGGTACCGCTGCAGCGACGTCGCGGGCGCTGAAGAACGGCACCATCGGTGGAAGAGTAGTTGCACAGTCGGCACAGATCCGTTGCGCACTCGTGCTTGCGCGTGTGCGACGATTGCCCCACCCATAGAGGGTGGGGGGTTGGTGGTGGGTCTTCGTCCCACCACCAACTGCGGCGGAGACGCGGTGCGAGCTACCTAGAGGGCCTTCACTGCGGCCGCGAGCTGCAGCACCGAATCCTTCGCGTCCCCGAACAGCATCTGCGTCTTCGGATCGAGGTAGAGCGCGTTGTCGATCCCGGCGAAGCCCGGGCTCATGCCGCGCTTCAGGACCACGACTGCGGCGGCCTGATCGACGTCGAGGATCGGCATCCCGTAGATCGGACTCGCGGGGGTGTCGCGGGCCGCCGGGTTCGTGACATCGTTCGCCCCGATCACGAGGGCAACGTCGGTGCGGCCGAACTCCGGGTTGATCTCCTCCATCTCCTGCAGCTGCGTATAGGGCACGTTGGCCTCGGCGAGGAGCACGTTCATGTGCCCCGGCATCCGGCCGGCGACCGGATGGATCGCGTAGCGAACGTCGACGCCGCGTGCCTCGAGGAGATCGGCGAGCTGCCGGACATCGTGCTGAGCCTGCGCGACTGCAAGCCCGTAGCCGGGAACGACGACCACCCGCCGGGCGTACGTGAGCATGATCGCGACGTCGTCCGCGGTCGTCGCGCGTACTGTGCGCCCGTCATCGCTGACGACCGCGGCCTCCGGTCCCGCGACCACCTTCCCGAACGCGCCGAAGAGGACGTTGCCGATCGTTCTGTTCATCGCCTTCCCCATCAGCAGCGTCAAGAGCGTGCCGGAGGCGCCGACGAGCGCGCCACTCACGATCAGGACGTTGTTCTCGAGCTCGAACCCGGTTGCGGCGGCCGCGAGGCCCGTGAAGGCATTCAGGAGCGAGATCACGACAGGCATGTCGGCGCCGCCGATCGGGAGCACGAAGAGGGTGCCGAAGGCGAGCGCGCCGACGATCAGCGCGACGAGCAGCCACTCGCTCTCCGCTCCCGCCACGATCGCAATCCCACAGGCGAGCGTCCCAGCGAGGATGAGCGCGTTCACGAACTGCTGCCCTGCATAGGTGATCGGCCGACCCTGGATCAGCTCCTGCAGCTTCGCGAAGGCGACAAGCGAGCCCGAGAAGGAGATTGCGCCGATCAGCGCAGACAGCCCGATCGCGATCGCGACGTCCGTCGGGAGGCCCCCTTCGGCCGGGCCACGGTTGTGGAACTCCGCGAGCGAGACGAGCGCCGCCGCGCCGCCGCCGACGCCGTTGAAGAGCGCGACCATCTGCGGCATCGCGGTCATCTTCACGCGGCGCGCGCCGATCGCCCCGAGCACGCCGCCGAGCACCATTCCGATCGCGATCAGTCCATAGCCGACGACCTCCGACTGAGCGAACGTGACGACGATCGCGAGCAGCATTCCGGCGGCTCCGATCTGGTTGCCGAGTCGCGCGCGGGTAGGCGAGGAGAGGAAGCGGAGCGCGAGGATGAAGCTGATGATCGAGACGAGGTAGAGAAGCTCAGTCAGGGTTTCGCTCACGCGGCTCCCGCTTCTTGAACATCTCGAGCATCCGGTCGGTAACGACGAACCCACCCACCACGTTCGCCGAGGCGAGCACGACGGCGACGAACCCGACCACCCGCGTCAGCCCGTCTGCCTCGTCCATCCCGGCGACGAGCATCGCGCCCACGATCACGATCCCGTGGATCGCGTTCGTCCCCGACATCAGCGGCGTGTGGAGGAGCGTCGGCACCTTCGAGATCACCTCGACACCGAGAAAGATCGCGAGCACGAGGATCGTCAGCTCGATCACGAGCGTCGCGTTGTGGCTCATACGGCAACCTCGCTCCGGGTCACGCACGCGCCCGCAGTGATCTCGTCCGCGAAGTCGAGCGCGAGCTCCCCGTTCGGCGCCAAGTGCTGCAGGAGGGCCGAGACGTTACGGGCGTAGAGCTGGCTCGCGTGGTAGGGCATCGTCGCCGCCAGGTTGGTGAGGCCGACGATCGTCACTCCGGCGCGGACGATTTCGGAGCCGGGCTCCGTCAGCTCGCAGTTGCCGCCCGTCTCGGCTGCGAGGTCGACGATCACCGAGCCGGGGCGCATCCGTTCGACCGCGGACGCGGGGATGAGGAGTGGCGCCGGCCGGCCGGGAACGAGCGCCGTCGTGACGACCACGTCCATGTCGGCGATCCGCTCCTCGAGCGCAGACTGCTGCTGGGACTGCTGCTCGGCGGTTAGCTCGACGGCGTAGCCGCCCTCGGTCTCCGCTCCTCGCACCCCGAGGTCGAGGAACGTCGCGCCGAGGCTCTCGACCTGCTCCTGTACCACAGGCCGCGTGTCGAACGCCGAGACAACCGCACCGAGCCGGCGAGCCGTCGCGATCGCTTGCAACCCCGCGACCCCGGCCCCGACGACGAGCACCTTTGCCGGGGCGACGGTTCCGGCGGCGGTCATCAGGAGCGGGAAGAGCCGCGGCAGCCGGTCGGCGGCGAGGATGACGGCCTTGTAGCCGGCGACCGTGCTTTGGGAGGAGAGCGCGTCCATCGACTGCGCGCGGGTGATCCTCGGTACCGACTCCATCGCGAAGGCGTCAATCCCCTTCGCAGCCAGCCGCTCGATCGACGCAGGGTCGCCGAGCGGATTCAGGAAGCCGATCAGGATCGTGCCGGAGGAGAGCGCGTCGACCTCCTCCGTGCTCGGCGGCGCCACGCGAACGACGGCTGCCGCTTCGAGGTAGAGCTCGTCGGCCGCCCGGATCGACGCTCCGGTGTCGGTGTAAGCCGCGTCCGCGAAGCCCGCTTCTACTCCGGCACCACGCTCAACGGTCACGTCGAATCCGGCCGCGGCGAGCTTCCCGACGGCGTCGGGCACGAGCGCCACGCGTCGCTCGCCGGCAGCCGACTCTCTGGGAACCGCAATCCGCACCGAGCGGAACTCTACGGCGGTTCACGAGCCGAGCGCGCATCTGGCCGATGTCGCGCCCGGCTCGAATCCTTACAAATCCCGCAAATGGCGAAGTTTTGACACGGCCGGCAAGGGGAATCAAGAGGTACCACGCCGGTTTCGAGTGGGGGTTCCTTTCTCGCAGCCGGCTAATCCACACATCCATCGCACCACTATTGTCCGGCGGCTCCGCCTCGTCCAGCAGGCAGGTCCCGGGAAGGGAGAACCACGTGACACATCTGCCGAAACTCGAAGAGCTCGACAAGGACGGCGCCATCCAGGAGGCCGCAGCCAAGGTCGATCCCGAGACCCGTTCCACGTTCCTGAAGAAGGTCGGCATCGGCGCCGGAACGCTCGCCGTAGGGGGCGCGTTCGCGGGCGCGATTCCGAGCATGGCTCGCGGCCAGGCGATCCCGCAGAGCGACATCGACATCCTCAACTTCGCTCTCACCCTCGAGTACCTCGAGGCCGCCTTCTACGCGATTGCGAACCAGAACAAGGTTCTCAAGGGCGAGCTGAACCGCTTCTCGACGGTCGTCGCCCAGCATGAGAACACCCACGTCGTCTTCCTACGGAGGGCGCTCGGCGCGAAGGCCGTCGCGAAGCCGAAGTTCGACTTCAAGGACACCGTGACGAACCCCGCCAAGTTCGCCGCCACCTCCCAGGTGCTCGAGGACACTGGTGTGCATGCCTACCTCGGCCAGGTCGGCAACATCAAGACGAAGTCGATCCTCGTCGCCGCCGGCCGGATCCTCCCGGTCGAGGCCAGGCACGCCGCCTGGATCCGCGACATCCGCTTCTCGGGCGGGAGGACGCCCGACACGACCCCGGCCCCGGCCGCGTTCGAGGACGGCTTCACCAAGGCCAGGATCCTGGCCGCGGTCAACGCAACGGGCTTCATCGTCGGCTAGTCGCGACGAACCACGATGTTCGCGGGGCGGTCTTCGGGCCGCCCCGCGGTCGTTCAGAGAGAAGCCCAGACCTCGAGCTTCGAGCGTGTGCGCCGGATCACCTCGTCGGTGAACTCGCTCGAGCTCGCGTGGCCGGCGAGGTCGGCGGTGCGGACGCCCTCCGAGACAGCCTCGAGGCACGCCTCCCGGATCGCCCGGCCGGCCTGCTGGGCCGGCTCGTCGACGTGGGAGAGGAGCGCGGCGCCTGCGAGGATCATCGCCATCGGGTTTGCCACGTCCTTGCCGAAGAGCGCCGGCGCCGTTCCATGGGCCGCCTCGGCCATCAGCGCCTTCGGCACGTAGTCCTCGTCGAAGGCGACGAGCAGGGACTCGGAGCCCGCTATCGAGCCGAACAGCGGCAGCACGAGGTCGGAGAGGATGTCGCCGTCGCGGTTCAGGGCCGGGATCACGAGCGGGGCCCCGGTGTTCTTGAGGAGGAGGGCGAAGGTCGCGTCGATCAACTGCGGCTCGTAGGGGACCTCGGGGTGACGCTCCGCCGCGGCGTCCATTTCCTCCTTGAGCATTCCTTCGTAGGTCGGGCTGACCGTGAACTTCGGGCCGCCGAAGACCTTCGCTCCCATTCGCTCGGCTTGGCGGAATGCGAACTCGGCCACCGAGCGGCAGATGCGTCGCTCGATCCGCTCGGTCCGGAACGCCACCTCGTCCTCGCCCTCTCCCTCGCGCCACTCCTTCGCGCCGTAGGCATCGCCGACCGCCATCCGGACCACGGAGATCGGCGCGTGGGCGCCGCCGACCGGGACGATCCCAGGAATCCGCCGGCCGGTGCGGACGATCACCTGACCGCCGATCTGCTCGCGCAGGAGGCGGTTCGGCGAGCCGACGTCGTCGCGGGTCTCGGGCGTCACGGTCGCGGCCTTGAGCCCGAGCCCGGATTCGCGGATCGCCGCCGCGGCCTCGAGGACGACGCCGTTCTCCGTGGCGCGGCGCTGCTCAAGCGAGAGGTCGAAGCGCGGGAGCGCAAGCTCGAAGCCGATCACGTCGGCGGCGAGCACGCGCAGCGACTGCTCGAGCAGCTCCTGGCCGGTCTCGTCGCCCTCGAGCACCACGATCGTCCGTGCGTCCATCGGCGGCGTATTCTACTGACGCGTTTCTGGGAAGCTCTTTCGGATGGCGCGCAGAGGAGGCTGGCGCCGTGCCGGGGGTCGCAAGCGGTTTCGCTACCTCGACGCGCGCGGACATCGGATCGAGGATCCCGCGAAACTGGAGCGGATCGAGCAGCTCGTGATCCCGCCCGCCTGGCGCGACGTCTGGATCTCACCGCGCGGCGGAGCGAAGCTGCAGGCAACCGGGCTCGACGCGGCCGGGCGGCGGCAGTACCTCTACCACCCGGACTTCCGCGCGGCGCAGGAGCAGGCCAAGTTCGACAAGCTCGTCCGCTTCGCGGAACTGCTACCCGACCTCCGCTCGGCGATGGCCGAGCACATGTTGCTCGAGCCGTACGAGCGCGAGCGCGTCTGTGCCGTCGCAGTCCGGTTGATCAATCTGGCGTGGTTCCGCGTCGGCTCCGACCGCTATGCGAAGAGCTCGCGGACCTACGGCGTGACGACGCTCTTCAAGAGCCACGCCTCGGTTCGCGGCAAGCGGGTCGCCTTCAAGTTCCGGGCCAAGCACAAGGTGCTCGTGCGGGCGACGCTCGTGGACGAGGAGCTCGCGACCGCGATCCGCGAGCTGCTCGACCAGCCGGGCGGAGCTCGGCTCTTTCGCTACGGCGCGCCGGGCGAGCGCTGCAATCTCACCGGTCAGGTGCTGAATGACTACGTCCGCGAGTTCATGGGCGAGAACTTCACGGCCAAGGACTTCCGGACGTGGGGCGGGACGCTGACCGCCGCGATCGGTCTTGCCGAGCACGGTCCCGTCGAGGATCCGAAGGAGGGGAAGCGGATACTCGCCGGGGTGATGCGCTCGGTTGGCGAGCGACTTGGAAACACACCGGCCGTTGCACTGTCGTCGTACGTCAGCCCTGCGGTTGTCGAGCAGTATCTAGACGGGCGCACGATCGCCGACTTTCGCCCACGCCATTTGCGGATCGTCAAGGCGCGGGATATCGGTCTCGACCCCGAGGAGCAGGCGCTGCTCAGCCTCGCTCGCTCGTGGCGAATACGACGAGGTCGACAGGTAGCGTGATTTCGGGTCGCGATTCCTGTATCGTTGCGCCCGTCTTTTCGGAATCCAAGGAGGAACGACTATGGCTCGCAAGACTGTGCTCGTGTCCGACATGTCCGGCTCGGAGATCGCCGACGGTAAGGGCGCGACGATTCGCATCACCTTTCACGACGCGCGCAAGGGCGTGCGCGAGCTCGATGTGACCGACGCCGAGGCCGAGAAGATGGGCGGCCGCCAGGTCGCTCGGCGCGGCCGCCGACCGAAGTCCGCCACCGCTTAGCCGCCAAGCCCTCCTGGTAGGAGTGGAATCGGAACGGGCCGAGCCCGCCCCGATTCCCGCTCTTTGCTCGAACTTCTCGCCGCGGAGCCAGGGGCCGTCGAGGCCCCGGACTAGGATGGCTGGATGGCTCTTGCCCTCGTCGTGGGTCCGGCGAAGGCCGGAAAGATCGCGCGGCTCCTGGACGCGTACCTCGAGGCGATCGAGCGCGATCCCGTTCTGATCGTGCCGAACGCGGCGGACGTCGAGCGGGTCGAGCGAGACCTGCTGACGAGGTCGGGAGCGCTCCTGTCAGGCTCGATCGGCACCTTCGACGACCTCTTCCGGGAGCTCGCGCTCGGAGCAGCGGACGCCCGCCCCGTCGCAGGCGAGGCGCAGCAGACGCTGCTCGTGCGCCGCGCTCTCGCCCGAACGACGTTGAACGGGCTTGGCCGGTCTGCGCGGTTCGGCGGCTTCGCGGATGCGCTGCTCGCGACCCTGCGAGAGCTCGAGTCCGGCCTGCTCGACCCCGAAGAGCTGGACGGTGATCTCGCCGGGCTCTACGCGGCCTACCGGGTTGAGCTGGACGCGCTCGAGCTGTGGGATCGCGACGTCCTGCGTCGGCGTGCCGTCGAGCGACTCGGCTCCGAGCTCGAGGCCTGGGACGGCCGTCCGGTCTTCGCCTACGGCTTCGAGGATCTGACCGGCGCCGAGTGGGCGCTCCTGGAGAGCCTCGCCGGCCGCGCGAGCGTGACCGTGTCGCTTCCCTACGAGCCCGGACGAGCGGCCTTCGCGTCGCTCCAGCGGACGGTCGAGGATCTCGCCTCGCTCGCCGACGGCCGGATCGAGGAGCTCGCGGCTCGCTCGGGAGAGTACGGTCACCCGGCGCTCGCCCACGTCGAGCGGTTCCTGTTCGCGGACGAGCCGCCGGCGGGCCCGGAGCTCGCAGGGGCGATCCGCTTCTTCGAGGGCTCGGGGGCGCGCGGCGTGCTCGAGCTCGTCGCCGAGGAGATCCGCGAGCTCTCGGCTGTGGAGACGCCGCTGCACGAGATCGCACTCGTCGTCCCTTCCCTCGAGCGTTGGCGCGCACCCGTCGAGACGGTCCTCGGAACGCTGGGGATCCCGTTTGCCGTCGAAGGCCGCGCGCGCCTGGGGCAGACGCCGTTCGGCCAGTCGCTACTCGCTCTGCTCCGCTTTGCCTGGCAGGACGGCGGCCGCCGCGACCTCTACGCCTTTCTCCGCTCGCCGTTCTCCGGGTTCGGCCGGGCGAACGTCGACTTCCTCGAGGGACGGCTGCGCGGACGAGGTGTCTCGGAGGGGGCGCTCGTCGAAGAGGAGACGAACCGCTTGCGTGACGGCAAGCCGATCCCCGCGCTCGAGGCGCTTCGAAGCGCCGGGAGCCCGGTGGCCGCCGTCCGGGGGCTGATCGAGACGATGACTCGCGCCGCGCACGGGCTCGATGCGCCTCCCGCCACCGCCGCGGCGCAGCATGACCTCCGAGCGTTCGATGCGGTGGCGCGGACGCTGGACGAGCTCGACGGCTGGGTCGGCCTGGGCGGCGCGCTCGATCCGGACGAGGTGCTCGCGGCGCTCGAGCGCACTGAGGTCCGACTTGCCCGAGTTGGCGAGACGGGCCGGGTGGCCGTGCTCGACCTCAACCGCGCGAGGACGCGGCGCTTCGACGCGGTGTTCGTGCTCGGGCTGGAGGAGGGGAGCCTGCCTCGGCGCGGGCAGGCCCCGCCCTTCCTCGACGACGAGGCACGTGCAGACCTCGACGGTCGGACGGGTGCGCGGCTGGCACGGCACGATCCGGTCGCACGCGATCGCTATCTCTTCTACACCGCCTGCACGCGGGCAACGCGCCGGCTCACGCTCGTTCGCGAGGCGGCGACGGATGAGGGCAGCCCGCGCGAGCCGAGCCCGTTCTGGGACGAGGTGGCGGCGCTCTTCGAGCCCGAGGACGTAGCTCGCTGGACCAGGCAGAGGCCGCTCTCCCGGCTCACCTGGTCGGTCGAAGACGCGCCGTCCGAGCGCGAGCGCCTGCGCGCGCTGGCCCGGCTCGCCGCCGAGGAGCCGATCGAGGCCGAGGCGCTGGCGGTGGCGAACGGCTGGGAGCGCCGGCTCGACCGGGCGAAGCGAGCGTTTGCGAAGCCCACGCGGCTCGTGCATCCGCGCGTGCTCGGCGAGCTCTCGGCCAAGTCGACGTTCAACGTCACCGAGCTCGAGCGATTCGCCGACTGCTCCTCGGCCTGGTTCTTCGAGCGCCTGATCGATCCGCACACGATCGACCGCAAGGTGGACGCGATGCTCCGAGGCTCGGTGGCGCACACGACGCTCCATCGCTTCTACGCGGGGCTGCCGAAGGCGGTCGGCTCGGACCGGGTCGAGGAGTCGCTCCTCGAGCGGTCGCTCGAGTTCCTCGGGGAGTGCCTCGAGGGCGCGCTCGCCGGAGTGAAGCTCGAGATGGGCGAGCTCGAGCGACGCGAGCTTGAGCAGAGCCTCCGCCGCGACCTCGAGCAGCTCGTTCGCGACGAGGCCAAGTCGGAGCTCCCGCTCGTACCGCGGCGCTTCGAGGTCGGCTTCGGCTCGGAGCGTTCGGCGCCGGAGCTCCAGCGGGGGCTCGACCTCGGGGAGGGAATCTCGCTCTCCGGCAAGATCGACCGGATCGACGTCGATCCCGGCAGCGCTCGCGGAATCGTGCAGGACTACAAGTCCGGACGCACCGGTCACTCAGCCACGGAAATCGAGAAGGAGCTGCGGCTCCAGATCCCGCTCTACATGCTCGTCCTCCGCGATCTCGTCGGAATCGAGCCGCTCGGCGGCCTCTACCGGCCGCTCGCCGGGGAGCGGCGGGCCCGCGGGCTCCTACGGCTCGAGGCGAAGGATGACGGGATTCCCGGCTTCGCGAAGAACGACTATCTCGACGAGGAGAGCTTCTGGGGTCGGGTCGAGGGTGCCCGCGAGCTGGCGCTCGGCCTTGCGCAGCGGATCCAGGCGGGTGACGTGCTCCACGACCCGAAGGGCGGGGAGTGCCCGGCCTGGTGCGACCTCTGGCGGATGTGCCGGATCAAGCGCGCGTGAAGCTGCCCAACGAGCAGCAGGCCGCGGCGATCGCGGCGCGCGGGCAGGTCTTCGTCTCGGCCGGCGCAGGCACCGGCAAGACGACGGTGCTCGTCGAGCGCTTCGTGGAGGCCGTCTGCGAGCGGGGGCTCGACATCGAGTCGCTGCTCGTGATCACGTACACCGAGCGTGCTGCGGGCGAGCTGCGCGGCCGGATCCGGGCGCGGCTCGCCGAGCTCGGCCGGCACGATCTCGCCCGCTCGCTCGACGGCGCCTGGATCTCGACCATCCACGGCTTCTGCCTGCGGCTCTTGAAGGCCCATCCCTTCGCGGCCGGGCTCGATCCGCGCTTCCGGATCCTCGACGAGAGTCAGGGACGCGTACTCCGCAGCGAGGCGTTCGAGGAGGCGCTGGTCGAGTTCTGCTCCTCCGAGCAGGCGGAGCGGCTGCAGCTCCTCGCGACCTACGGCGCCTCGGGCCTGCGGCGGATGCTGACGAGCGTCTACGAGACCCTGCGCTCGGCGGGGCGGCCGCTCGAGCTCGAGCTGGGGCAACGACCCGGTCTCGAGGCGCGGCTCGCCGAGCTGGCCGAGGCCGCTCGCTGTCTGGCCGGAGACGCGCAAGGCACCGAGCTCGCGCGAGCCGCTGCCGCGCAAGCGGTCAGCCTGACGGCCGCGCCCCAGCTACCGGAGCGGCTGCTCGATCTGAGCGGGCTGCGGGCACAGGGCGAACGCGCCGCAAGCTACGAGGAAGCGCGCAAGGCCGTGGAGCAGGCCGCGCTCGACGAGCTCGCACTCCGCGACCGCGCGCTTCTGCAGGAGCTCCTGCGCGGCTTCGCCGAGGCCTACGCCGAGGCGAAGGATCGCGAGTCTGCGCTCGACTTCGAGGATCTCCAGCTCCGCGCCCGCGAGCTGCTGCGCGAGCGGACGGAGATCCGGGAGCGCGAGCAGCTCCGCTTCCGCTCGATCATGGTCGACGAGTTCCAGGACACGAATCGCCTCCAATGCGACCTGGTGGATCTTCTGACCGGCCCGGGGACGGAGGTCTTCTTCGTCGGCGACGAGTTCCAGTCGATCTACGGGTTCCGACACGCCGACGTCCAGGTCTTCCGCGAGCGGCGCGCCGCAGCGGCGACGCTGCTCCCGCTGACGCGCAACTACCGCTCCCGGCCGGAGGTCTTGCGCGTCGTCAACCACCTCTTCGCCGCCGAGTTCGGCAACGAGTTCCAGGAGCTCGCTGCTTCGGGCGAGTTCGTCGATCCCGTCTTCGGCACGCCGGTCGAGCTGCTCGTCACAGAGAAGTCGGCGTATGAGGACAGCGGGCTGCACTGGCGCCGCGCCGAGGCGAAGCACGTCGCACGGCGCGTGCAGGAGATCGTCTCGAGCGGTGCTGCCAGCGCGGGGGAGATCGTGCTCCTCTTCGCCGCCGGCACCGACGCGGAGTGGTACGAGGAGGAGCTCCGCGCGGCGGGCCTCCCCACCTATCGGGCTACCGGCCGCGGCTACTTCGGCCAGCAGCAGGTCGTCGACCTGCTCTCGTATCTGCGCCTGCTGCACAATCGCTACGACGACGAGGCGCTCGTCACCGTGCTCGCATCACCATTCGTCGGGGTCTCGAACGATGCGCTGCTGCTGGTCCGCCGCGCTGCGGGCCGGCGGCCGATCTTCACGGGGATCGAGCGCACGGTCCCGCAGGGGCTCACGGACCGCGATGAGCGGTTGCTGCGTGCGTTCAGGCAGCGCTTCGACCGGCTGGCGGAGGCCTCGGCGCGCCTCTCCCTGGAGCGGCTGTGCGAGCGGATCGTCGCCGATCACGACTACGACCTCGCGGTCCTCGCCCAGTGGGACGGGCGCCGCCGCTACGCCAACCTCCGCAAGCTGGCGCGGCTTGCCCGCTCCTATGAGGAGCTACGCGGGCCGGACGTCGAGGGCTTCGTCCGGTTCGTCTCCGAGCAGGAGGCGGTGGGCGCCGGCGAGCGCGACGCGGCGGCCGAGGAGGAGGGGGCGGACGCGGTCAGGCTGCTGACGATCCACTCAGCCAAGGGCCTCGAGTTCAAGGTCGTGGTCGTCGCGGACGCGGGTCGCGACCGGAATGCGCCCGGCGCCGACGAGATCCTCTGCCTCGCCGATGGGCGCTTCGGCTTCCGGGTCGCCGACCCCGCGACGGGCGTGCGCTACCCGGCGTTCGGCTACGATGATGTTCGCGAGGTGCGAAAGGCCGAGGAGGAGGCTGAGCGGTTGCGCCTCTACTACGTGGCGATGACGCGCGCGATCGACCGGCTTATCGTCTCGGGCTCGATCGACCCCGGCCGCAAGGCCGATGAGAGGACGCCGATCGGTTGGGTTCTGAACCGGCTCGCCTGCGCCGAGGAGGCTGTCGCGGCGACCGGGCTCGTCGAGCTCGAGCGGGAGGGCGCACGGGTGCTGCTGCGGGTCGATCGCGGAGATGCGCTCGAGCCCGACCCGGAGCCGGCAGCGGAGGAGACCCTCGCCGGCGAGACAGGGCAGCTGGCGCTCTTCTCGCCGGAGAACGCGCCCCCACTGCCGCCGCTCGCGCCCGCGCTCGCCCCGATCGTGCCGCTTCCGGCACCGCTGCTCCACGACGTCAAGCGACTCTCCTACAGCGCGCTCGCGCTCTTCGAGCGCTGCTCCTATCGCTACTACGCCGAGCGCGTCGTTGGGATGCGGCCCGCCGACGCGAGCGGTGCGCTGCCCGGGAACACCGGTCTTGCGGCGACGGAGGTGGGGGACGCGGTGCACCGCCTACTCGAGCTCGTCGATCTGCGTGCGCCCGAGCCGCCGGACATCGAGCGCGTGCGGGGGTGGTATCCGGGCGTTACCGACGAGGAGCTGGAGCGAATCGCGGGCTTCGTCGACGCCTACTGCGAGTCGGAGCTGGCCCGCCGGATCGCGGGGCTCGCAGGAGCGCGGCCGGAGCGCCCGTTCGCGTTCGAGCACGAAGGGGTGCTCCTGCATGGACGGCTCGACGTGCTTCAGCGCGATGGAGCTCGTGCGCTCGTCCTCGACTACAAGACGAACTCCCTGGCCGAGGGCGGTCCCGACGAGATCGTCGAGGCCGACTACCGCTTACAGCGGCTGGTCTACGCGCTTGCGTGCTTCCGTGCGGGCGTGGAGGAGGTCGAGGTCGTCTACCACTTCCTGGAGCGGCCCGACGCCGTCGTGACCCGGACGTTCTCCCGCGAGGACCTGCCGGAGCTCGAGGCCGAGCTCTCCGAGGCGATCGCGCGCATCCGCGCAGGCCAGTTCCTGCCGACGCCGAGCGAGTTCACCTGCGCCGGCTGTCCCGCGCTCGACGTCGTCTGTGCCGGGCCACGACTTCGTGGCGCTCCCACGCGGCCGCCCGCACTCGCCGCGCTCTCGCACTGATGCGAGTAGCGGCCCTCTACGACATCCACGGGAACCTGCCGGCACTCGAGGCGGTGATTGCCGAGGTCGACAGCGCCGGGGTGGACGCAATCGTCGGCGGCGGTGACATCGTCTGGGGTCCGTGGTCGGGCGAGTGTCTCGAGCTGCTGCGTCGCCGCGGCGCAGTGCTGGTGCGCGGCAACTGCGAGCGGGACATCCTCGAGCCCAAGAGCGAAAGAGATCGTTGGTGCGCGGCGACGCTGACTCCGAGCCAGCTCGAGCTGATCGCCGAGTTCCCGCTGTCCGTCGAGATCCTCGTCGACGGGCTCGGCAGGATTCTGTTCTGCCACGCCTCACCGCGCCGCGACGACGAGATCGTGACCCGGAGCACCCCGGCTAACGATGTCGCAGAAGCTCTTGCCGGAACGGAGGCCGAAGCGGTCGTTTGCGGGCACACCCACGTCCAGTACGAACGGAGGATCGGCCGCACACGGCTCGTGAACGCGGGGAGCGTCGGCCTTCCCTACGAGGACGACCCCGGCGCACGCTGGGCGCTCCTCGGGCCCGGCGTCGAGCTTCGCCGGACGCCGTACGCCACTGACGCTGCGGCGGCCGCGATCCGCGCGAGTGGCCTGCCCGATGCCGATGACTTCGCTGACACCGTCGCCATCCCGCCGTCGGCCGCCGAGGCGACGGAGCACTTCGAGGCGATGCGTGGCTCGTAGCTTCGTGGCCGAGGCCCGCCGCGCGGTGGGGCGTCGGCGGGATCGGATCCACCCGATCGTCGAGCTACTCGCCGAGGAGCACCCCGACGCGACGATCGCGTTGCGCTTCCGAACCGAGCTCGAGCTGCTCTTCTCCGTGATCCTGTCGGCCCAGACGACCGACGTGAACGTGAATCGCGTCACCGAGCGCCTGTTCGCGAAGTACGGGCGGCCGGAGGACTATCTCGCGGTGCCGCAGGAGGAGCTCGAGCGGGACATCTACGAGACCGGCTTCTTCCGGCAGAAGGCGAAATCTCTGCGCGGAACGGCGCACATGCTGCTGGAGGAGTTCGGCGGCGTCGTGCCGCGAACGCTCCCGGAGCTGCTGCGGCTCCCGGGGGTGGCGCGCAAGACGGCGAACGTCGTCGCGGCCGAGCTCGGCGATCCTCAGGGCATCGTCGTCGATACGCACGTCCGCCGGCTCTCGCAGCGGCTCGGGCTGACGCGAGAGGAGGATCCGGTCAAGATCGAGCGCGATCTCGTCAAGCTCGTGCCGCGGGCGGACTGGGGCCGCTTTCCGCACCTCCTGATCTGGCACGGCCGCAGGGTGTGCGATGCCAGGCGGCCTCGGTGCGATGTATGCGTGGTGAACGCGCTCTGCCCGTCGAGCCGCGTCGATGTCACAGAATCGGCACAGACTCGTGACACAGCCGTGTGAGCTTCTTCTCTAGCGTTCCAAGTGGGGGCCCCGCTCCCCCATTGGGGGTCCGACTTTCGCTCCGTCCCGGTGCTGGACGCCGATCGTCCAATGGTGCTGAGGCGTCGACGGACGAGGGCGCTAGTCGGGGACGCGAGGCCTGGTCGCCCGCCGCGGCGAGAGCGAGACGAGTAGGCCTCCGTCGCCGTCGTAACCCGGAAAGACGTCGACCGACACCGCCTTGACGCTGCCGGCGCGCGTCCGTAGGTCGATCCGCTCGTCGAGGCGGCGCACGCCCCACTCGAGCGCAAGCGCGACCGGATTGCGCTCGGCCTCGAATCCGGCGAGCCCGAACGCCTCGACAACGTCCTTTCCCATCAGCTCCGTCTCGCGGAACCCGGTGAGCTCGAAGACGCCGCGACCGGCGGCGAGGATTCGACCGGTTCCGTCGCAGGCGACGAGGCCCGCGTTCGGGCCAGGGTAGTAGTCGTCGAGCAACTCGAAGAGGAACCCGAAGCCGCAGCGCTCACAGGAGACGGCCTGATCGAAAATTCCCTGCTTCCCGTCGTGGTCGAGCGAGCGATTCTTGCAGTTCGGGCAGATGAAGAACGGCATCGATTCAGCGTAGCGATGAGCCCTACTAGATCCAGCGCTTCCAGCGGAAGAACGCGAGCTGCCCGATCGTCGTCACGACGATGATCGCCCACGAAAAAGCGTAGCCGAGCCGCCACTGGAGCTCCGGCATGTGAGCGAAGTTCTGGCCGTAGACGCCGACGATGAAGGTGGGGACGAGGAGCAGGGAGGCGATCACCGCCAGCTTCTTCACGACCTCGTTCTGATCTTGCGCGATCTTCGACTGGTGGTAGTCGCGTGCGCTCGAGATCAGATCCCGGGCAACGTCGAGCGACTCGGCAGCGTGCAGCAGCTTGTCGTAGGCATCGGAGAAGCTGAGCTCGAGTGTCCGGTCGAAGAGCTCGTCCTCGCCGACGTCGATCCGGCCGTCAACGATTCGCCGAACGGCGTCTCGCGTCGGTCCGAGCGTCCGCCGAATCTGGAGGACATCCTCGCGGAGGTCGGAGAGGCGGCGCCTGATCTGCTCGTTCGGCCAGGTCTCGATTCCCGCCTCGAGCTCGTCGATCTCGTCGTTGACCGTGTCCAGCAGGCGCAGGTAGCGCTCCGCCACGTCGTCCACGAGGTAGTAGAGGACGAGCCCGGTGGACGGGGAGCCGTGGGCGTCGCAGGCCTCCTGCACCTCGTTGATCGAGAAGGGCTCCTCGCCCGAGGGTGTCTTGCGGACGGTGAGTGCGACCTCGGGGGTGAGCACGAAGTCGACCTCCTGATAGAAGACCCGATCCTCCATGGGCACTGCGACGGGAACGAGCAGGACGCCGAAGACGTAGTCGCCGTGGCCCTCGAACGTCGGCCGGGCTGTCGCCCGCTGCGGCGGCGGAGCGAGTAGCTGCTCGAGCGCGCTCCAGTGGAGGTCGACCGGCGACTCCGCGACGAGCTCGTCCCGCGCCGGGTCGAGGAGATCGATCCAGCGCACACCGCGGGCCACGAGGTCGACGTTAGCGACCGAGTCGGCCGGAGCCGGCGGCTGGAGGTCAGGCTGGTCGGGTCTGCTCGCGCGGCGCCGTCAGGGCCGCCTCGAGATGCCCGTGGGCGTCGGCGAGGAACCGCTCGGCGTCGAGAGCCGCGGCACATCCGGAGCCGGCCGCCGTGACGGCCTGGCGGTAGACGTGATCCTGAACATCGCCGGCCGCGAAGACACCGGGGACGTTTGTCTCGGTCGTCTTGCCTCTCGTGAGCAGGTAGCCCGCGTCGTCGTGGTCGAGCTGGTCGACGAACAGCTTGGTCGTCGGATCGTGCCCGATCGCGACGAAGAGCCCGTCGGTCGTGTAGTCGAGCTGCTCGCCCGTCTCGACATGGCTCAACCGCACCCCGGAGAGCTTGCCCGACTCGACCCCCAGCACCTCGTCGACGATATACGGGGTCAGGATCTCGATCTTCTCATGCGCCTTGGCCCGGTCGACCATGATCTGCGAGGCGCGGAAATCCTCGCGCCGATGGACGATCGTCACCTTCGAGGCAAACTTCGTCAGGAACAGCGCCTCCTCCATCGCGGAGTCGCCGCCGCCGACCACGACGACCTCGCGATCGCGGTAGAAGGCTCCGTCGCAGGTGGCGCAGTATGTGACGCCGCGTCCGTGCAGCGCACGCTCGGATTCGAGCCCGATCTGCCGCGCTGTTGCTCCCGTCGCGACGATCACCGTCTCCGAGCGGTACTCCTCTTCGCCGACGAACACACCGAACGGGCGCTCGGAGAGATCGACCCTGGTCACGTCGTCGGTAACGAACTCGGTCCCGAAGCGCTCGGCCTGCTCGCGGAACTGGGTCATCATCGCCGGCCCCATGACGCCTTCCGGGTAGCCCGGATAGTTCTCGACCTCGCTCGTGATCATCAGCTGTCCGCCCCATTGGAACCCCTCGATCACGAGCGGCTTCAGGTTCGCGCGGGCCGCGTAGAGCGCGGCTGTATAACCGGCGGGACCGCCGCCGATGATGATCACGTCACGAACGTCGCTCACGAGCTACTTCCTCCTCTGGCCGCCTGTGCGACCCTCACCATAGAGAACGAATCGGAGGCGTCGGGTGTTCCGGGGCGCGCCGGTCGTGGCAGCGATCGTTACGGTTGCTTAAGATCCGGCCGGGCGCGGAAGAAAGGTCGAGATGACGACAGTGAGCCTCGAGAGCCTCCGAGATCTGGCGACGTTCCGAGCGGAGAACGGGTGCGCGATCAGCCTGTATCTCGATCTGCACCCGAGTGTGAGCCCGACCGCCGGCGACAAGGCGGTGCGGATCGAATCGTTGCTCGACCGTGCCGCGAAGTCGCACGGCGCGACCCGGGGCGATCTCGCCCACGAGGTGCGTGAGGGGCTGAAAGCCGATTTCGAACGGCTCCATCGCTTCTTCGCCGAGGAGCTCGAGCGGGACGGCGCCCACGGTCTCGCGGTGTTCGCGGCGGGGCTCGACAACGTGTGGCGCGTGCTGCCGCTGTCGTCCTCGGTGCCGGACGCGGCCCGCGTGGCCGACGATTTCCTCCTTGCTCCGCTCGTCCCCCTCCTCG
>Ga0136617_10000210_pt1 | contig 45814 bp, 41 predicted proteins | sample AntDrymUQ3222106_2_FD_129672 | JGI IMG/M metagenome (GOLD analysis project Ga0136617, IMG submission 129672) | Polar desert sand microbial communities from Dry Valleys, Antarctica - metaG UQ322 (21.06) | ecosystem: Environmental > Terrestrial > Soil > Desert | place: Antarctica: Dry Valley... | reverse complement strand
GGGGGTCCATGCGCTGGGCCTCGGCGTCGAGGCGCTCCGCTCCGGCGAGGCCGACGTGATGCTCGTGGCCTCGGTCGAGGTGCTCACCGAGCTCGCCCTTGCCGGCTTCGGCGTGCTGCGTGCGCTCACGGAGGGCGAGGGCCCCCGGCCCTTCGATCGCCGGCGTGACGGGACCCTGCTCGGCGAAGGCGCGGCCGCCCTCGTGCTCGAGGACGCCGAGCGCGCCCGGGCGCGCGGCGCCCGTGTCTGGGGCGAGGTCGCCGGCTACGGCACCTCGACCGATGCCACCCACATGACCCGGCCGGATTCGGAAGGGGCCGCGCGCGCGATGCGGCAGGCTCTGGGGAACACGGCGGTGGAGACGGTGGACTGGATCAAGGCGCACGGCACCGCCACCCCCGCCAACGACGCGGCCGAGGCCCGCGCCGTCCGCGCCGTCTTCGGCAGCCGTCGCGTGCCGGTGACCTCGATGAAGGCGGCGCTCGGCCACAGCCTCGGCGCCAGTGGCGCCGTGGAGGCCGTGGGCACGCTGCTGGCGATGGAGGGCGGCTTCGTGCCGCCCACCCTGCGCGTCGAGGAGATCGATCCCGAATGCGACCTGGACGTGGTTTGCGGGGGGGCGCGCGCCTCGGCGGGCCAGACGGTGCTCGTGAACGCCTTCGGTTTCGGAGGCAACAACGCCAGCGTCCTGTTGCGCGCGGCGCACTGAGAGGGATGGGGAGCATGCAGCCACAGAAGGGGACACAGCCGCTGGATGACGCCCAGCGCGTGGTGGTGACGGGCCTGGGAATGGTGTCGCCCTACGGAGCGGGCGTCGCTCCCTTCCTGGAGGGGGTGCGCGCGGGCCGGGCGGCGCTGCGGCCCATCGAGGACTTCGACGTCAGCGCCTGCCGCTGCACGACGGGCGGGCGCGTGCCCAAGCTCGACACCAAGGCCTTTGACGCCGCGGGCTCCTTCCGGCGCATGCCCCGCGCGACGCAGTACTCGATCCTGGCCACCGCGGAGGCGCTGGCGGAGGCCGGACAAACCTCGCCCTCCTGGCCGGCCGAGCGGGTGGGAGTGTTCCTGGGCACCTACCGCGCGATGACGGAAGTGAGCGAGCAGATCTGGGGAAAGCTGATCCAGGGCGAGCCGCGCTTCGTCCCCGCCCTGCTGTTCCAGGAGACGGTCACCAATGCGGTGGCCAGCGCGATCAGCATCCGGTGGGGATTCAAGGGCACGAACTACGCGGTGAGCTCGGGCAACGCGTCCGGTTACCAGGTGCTGCAGCTTGCCGTCCAGGCCCTGCGCGCCGGTCGCGCCGACGCCATCCTGGCCGGCACCTTCGACCTGTTCACCGAAGCCAATCAGTACGACATGGACGACCTGGGCATGCTCAGCCCGAGCAACGCGAGCCGCCCGTTCGGGGCGAGGCGGGACGGGTTCGTGATGGGCGAAGGCGCGGGCGTGGTGGTGCTGGAAACGCTCGCCGGCGCGCGGGCCCGGGGGGCGGTGGTGCGCGCGGAGATCGCGGGGGTCGGACTTTCTCACGATGCCTACCGGTTCGGTGCGCATCATCCCGAGGGCCGGGGGCTCGCCGAGGCCATGCGTCGGGCCCTGGCCGTGAGCGGCGTCGAGGCCGCAGAGGTGGATTACATCGGCGCCGCCGCCAACTCCACGCGCGGGCTGGACCGGGCCGAGAGCTACGCGATCCATGCGGCTCTCGGCGCCGCCGCGCGCGAGGTACCCGTCAGCAGCCTGAAGGCCTATACCGGCGAAGCCATGGCGGCCAGCGACCTGTTCAACCTGGCCGCGGCCATCGCCGCCGTGGGCGACGGCATGGCCCCGGCGCAGCCCGCGCACGAACCCGACGCGGAGTGCGCGTTGAACGTGATCGGCTCCGGGGGGGCCACGCGCCCCGTGCGTACCGTGCTGGCCAACTCCTATTCGTACTTCGGCGGCAACGCCGCGTCGGTGGTCGTTCGATCTTGTGCAGCCTGACACCCAGGCGCGCGAAGGAGGGGACATGGAGATGACGAAAGTGAGCTCGGACCTGGTCGGGATCAAGGACGGACTGAAGGCATTGATCGTCGAGCGCCTGAAGCTCGACATCGAGCCCCAGAGCATCCGTGACGACGCGCCCCTGTTCGGCGCGGCGGAAGGGGCGGAAGGCGGCCTGACCCTCGACAGCGTCGAGGCCCTCGAGATCGTGGTTGGTATCGAGGAGAAGTGGGGGATCGTCATCCAGGACGACAGCGTGGCCAACGAGTTCTACTCGATCGACACGCTCTCGGCCCTGGTCAGCCGGCTGCTCGAGACCGGCGCCGACCAGCCCGCGTCCGAGGCCGTGAGTGCGTAACGAAGCCACGGCCGCCGCGGCGGCCGAGCCGGCCGCGGACGTCGTGGGAGCCCCTTCCCTCGACGTCCGCGGCGTGATGCGGTACCTGCCGCATCGCTACCCGATGCTGCTCGTCGACCGCATCGAGGCCCTGGAGCCGGGCGTCTCCGCGGAAGGCGTCAAATGCGTGACCGCCAATGAGCCGTACATGGCCGGCCACTTTCCCGACTACCCGATCATGCCGGGCGTCCTGATCGTCGACGCGCTGGCCCAGGTGGCCGGGATCATGCTGCGCTCGCGCGCCGGCTTCACCATCCCGCCCACGCCCCGGTCCGAAGCACGGCCGGGCGTTCTGGCCGCCATCCAGCGCATGCGCTTCTTCAAGCCGGTGTTGCCCGGCGACCGCCTGCATCTGCGGGTCCGGCTGCTGAAGACGTTCGGAAGCGTGCACCAGGTACAGGCGGAAGCCCTGGTGGACGGCGAGACGGCCGCCGCCGGCGAATTGCTGCTGTCGTCCTAGACGAAGGACCGAGGAGGGACGCCCGTCATGGAGCTTTGCGTGTTGATCGCGGGGAGCGGCTTCCCGAAGCTCCGCTCGGCGGTCACGTTGCTGCGCGAGGAGGGGCGGGCGACGCTCGTCGACACCGGCGGGACGGACGATCGGCCGCGCCTGCTGGCGGCCCTCGGCGCCCATGGCCTCGCTCCGGAAGATGTCGAGTGCGTGATCGCCACCCACCTTCACCACGACCACTGCGGCAACCACCTGCTCTTCCCCCGCGCGCGCTTCGTGGTGAGCGCCGCGGAGTTCGAGGACACGCGGTCCTTCATGTCCGCCTATCACGCCGACGTCTCCCCGGAGAAGCGCGACACCGCCGGCTTGCTGCGCCGGCGCAACGAGGCGGTGAAGGACTTCTACGTACGGGGAATCGTGCGCGAGGTGAGTCGAAACCTCGAGTTCTACGAGCGCGTGCGCACCGGCGATCCGCGCTTCACGCTCGTGGAAGGCCCGGACTTTCCCATGGGTGGGATCGAGCTCCTGCCCACGCCCGGCCACACCCCCGGCCACCTGTCCGTCGTGGCCCACGACGCGCAGGTGGAGGGCGAGACCCGCGCGCGGGACGTGCTGGTGGCGGGCGACGCCCTCTTCACGCGCCGCAGCCTCGAGCGGGGCGGCGATCGCGACCTCCACCTGGCCGCCGACGTCGAGGGCTTCCGGCGCACGCGCCGGAAGCTGCTGGAGAGCTACCGCTATATCGTCCCCGGCCACGACGCGCTCGTGGATGCGTGGACGCTCGAACGCGCGGAGGTCTCGGCGTGAGCGGCCATCGCGTCGTGGTCACGGGCATCGGCGTCATCACCGCCAACGCCAACACGACCGCGGAGTACGCAGACGCCCTGCGCGCCGGCCGCAGCGGGATCCGCGGACTCACCCTCTTCGACCCCGGCTTTCCCTTCCGGCAGGCGGGGCAGGTCGATGTGCCGGGAGAAGACGGCAGCGAGGGGCGGAGAACCGACCGCGTCTCGCGCCTGGCCGTGATCGCGGCCGACCAGGCAGTGGACGACGCGGGCCTGGAGCGGGGCGGCGAGGCGCTGGCGCGCGCCGGGCTGTGCGTGGGCACCAGCCGCGGCCCCGCCCAGAGCCTCGAGCGGCTGCTCGTACCCTGCGACGGCGGCGCGGCGCTGTGGCTGATGCGCGAGGTGCCCTTCTATTCGATCGCGCGCAATGTCGCCCGGCACCTGGGCCTGTCGGGTCCGTCGTCGACGGTGACCATGGCCTGCGTCTCGAGCAGCCTGGCCATTGGCCGGGCCATGGATGCGATCCGGCGCGGCCGGACCCGGGTCATGCTGGCCGGCGGAGCCGACAGCCTCACTACCCTGAGCTTCAGCGGCTTTTCGGTGTTGCGCGCGATGACGCGCACGACCTGCCGGCCCTTCGACCGGAATCGCGACGGCATGGTCCTCGGAGAAGGCGCGGGCGTGCTGGTGCTGGAAGAGCTGGAGCACGCGCGGGCGCGCGGGGCGCGCATCTACGCCGAGCTCCTGGGCTGGGGCACCGCCGGCGACGCCCACCATGCCACGAGCCCGCACCCCGAGGGGCGCGGGTTGGCCGCGGCCTTGACCGCGGCCCTGCGCGACGCGCGCACGGCCCCCGAGGCGATCGACCACGCGAACCTGCACGGCACGGGCACACCGGCCAACGACCCCGCGGAATGCCACGCCGTTCGCCGCGTCTTCGGCGAGCACTGCGCCCGGTTACCCGTCAACTCCCTGAAGCCGATGATCGGCCACACCCTCGGCGCCGCGGGCGTGCTCGAGCTGGCCGGCTCGCTGCTGGCCATGATGAACGGTTTCATCCCGCCCACCATCAACAGTTCCGAGCCCGATCCGCGCTGCGACCTGGACGTGGTCACCGGGACTGCGCGCGACTGCCGGGTGCGCACGCTGGTGAGCACGAAGTCGGCTTTTGGCGGGGCCAACGTCGCCATCGTCGCGCGGGCCGTGTGAACCAGACGAAGGGGGGATGGCCATGCCGAATCAGGTCGTGATCACCGGCGTCGGCCCGCTGAACCCGCACGCGAACTCGCGCGAAGCACTCTGGCGCTTGTTTCACGAGCACCGCGGCCACCACCCGGACGCCGGGGGCGTGCCCGCCCGCCGCGTGACGGACCCGCTGCACGGCGTCGGAGCGCAGTTCCGGCAGATGGACTCGCTCGGGCGCTTCGTGCTCACCGCGGTGGCGCTGGCGCTCGAGGATGCGCGCTTCGAGCCCGCGCCCGCCGGTGACGAGGGCATCGGAATCGCCTTTGGCAGCGGCTACGGCTGCCTGGCCGCGAACGCCGAGTACCTGGACGGGATCCGGCAGCGCGGGGCGCGCTACGGCAACCCCGTGGTCTTCCAGAACACCGTGCCCAACGCGGCGGCGGGTTATGCCTCCGCGGCGCGAGGTCTCCGGGGTCCGACCGCCACCTTCTGCTCCGGCTCCACCGCGGGCCTGGAAGCGCTCGACTTCGCCTTTCTCCAGGTGGCGGACGGCCGGGTACCGGCCATGATCGTGGTCAGCGCGGATCAGCTCTTCCCCCAGCTCGTCGCCGGCTTCGACGCGCACGGCCAGCTGAGTCCCGACGGCGTGCCCCGCCCGGTGGATCGGCGCCGCAACGGCACGGCGCTCAGCGAGGGGGCCTGCGCCCTGGTGCTGGAGGATCTCCAGGTGGCCCGGCAGCGCGGGGCCCGCATCTACGCCGAGCTTTGTGGCACCGGTCACGGCGGCGACGGCGGCGGGGATCCTTCCCGCGGGCTGGCGGCGGCAGTCGACGACGCGCTGTCGGGCGCCGGAGTGTCCGCGGCCGAGGTCGAGGCGGTTTTCTCCTGCGCCTCCGGTTCGCGCGAAGTGGATCGCTGGGAGAGCCGGGGTCTCAGGGAGGCCCTCGGAGCGCGTGCGGCGCAGGTGCCCGCGACCTGCCCGAAGTCACTCCTCGGCGAAACCCTCGGGAGCGGCGGACTGTTCGCGGCCGCGCTCGCCGCGTTGACCCTGGCCAGCGGCTGGATGCCGCCGACGGCGCACTATGCGGAGGCCGATCCCGAGTGCCCGCTGAACGTGCAATCGGACGCCGCGCACCGTCTCGACCCTGAAATTGCCCTCGTACCCGCTCTCGGCGAGGGCGGCAGCGGCCTGGCCGCGGTGCTGCGCAGGTGCGCGCCATGAGCGGCCATCCCATTGCGGCCGTGCTCGCGGGCACTCCCCACCGTCATCCGATGCTGCTGGTGGACCGCATCGAAGCGGTGGACCCGGGCCGCAGCGGAACCGCGATCAAGGCGGTCTCGGCCGGAGAGGCGCAGCGCGAGGACGCGTCCGCGGACGGGCTTTCGCCGACCCTGCTCGTCGACGCCCTCGGACAGCTCGCGATCGTGGTGCTGGCTGCGGCGGGAGGCAACGAAAAAGGGGTCTGGTACCTGGGCGCGGTGGAGCAGATGGAGTTCGGCGAGCCCGCCCGCGCGGGCGACGTGGTGCGCATGGAGGCCGCCGTGCGGCGGACGTTCCGCGGCAGCAGCCGGGTGAGCGTCAGCGCGCGCGTGGACGGCCGGCCGGTGGCGCAGGGATTCATGGTGCTCTCGACGGGCGCGGGGCGAGCGTAGCGAGCTCCGGGTGGAGTCGGTCACGACGGTGACGAGGGGGAAGATGGCGATGGACGTCAGCTTGCAGGGAAAGGTGGCGCTGGTGACGGGCGGGGGGCAGCCGCTGGCCGATGCCGTGGCGCGTCGTTTCGCCGAGGCGGGTGCGCGGGTGGCGGTCGTCCATCTGCCGGACGACGCGGAGTCCGCGCGCCGGAATGCCGAGGGCAGCGGCGCGGCGCTCGTGCTGGAGTGCGATCCGGGGGACCCGGAGGCGGTCCGCGTCGTGGTGCGGCGCGTGGCCGCGGAGCTGGGCACGCTCGACATCCTCGTGAACGCGGCGATGCGGCGCGCGGGCGGCGCCACCCACGAGCTGAGCGACGAGTCCTGGCAGCGCGTGATCGCGGTCGAGCTGTCGGGGACGCTGTACTTCTGCCGCGAGGCCGTGCGCCCGATGCTGAAGAAGCGCAGCGGACGCATCCTGAACCTCACGGACGTCGCGGGCCTTCGCGGCGAGGCGGGCCACGCCAATCACTCGGCGGCGCGAGGCGGCGTCGCCGCCCTGACCCGCGCGCTGGCCAGCGAGCTGGCTCCGCTCGGGATTCACGTCAACGCCTTGAGCGTCGCCTACATGGACCACGAGCTGTCCGCACTCGAAGAGCCGGCGCGCGCGCGTCTCGTGGGCAACACACCCCTGGGCCGTGCGGGGGGGGCGGACGAGGTGGCGGCGGCGGCGTTGTTCCTGGCCTCGGGTGCGTGCAGCTTCACCACGGGCCACCTGATGGCCGTCAACGGAGGGCTCTACCTGTGAGCGCGAACCCGCTTCCGCGGCTCTCCCCAACGCAGCCGGCCGCGTTCGAAGGCCAGGCCGTGATCGTCACCGGTGCCTCACGCGGGATCGGGCGCCGGATCGCCGTCGCCTTTGCCCGGGGCGGCGCCGACGTGGTCCTGAACTACGCGACCAACCGCGAAGCCGCAGAAGCCGCCGCCGAAGAGGTGCGCGCGGAGGGCCGGCGCTGCCTGCCCGTCGCGGGCTCCGTCGCGGATCCCCACGTCGCCGGCGCGCTGCGCGACGCGGCGCTCGAAGCTTTCGGGCGCATCGACGTGCTGGTCAACAACGCCGGCATCAACCGCGATGGAAACGTCATGATGCTGCGCGACAGCGCCTGGGACGAGGTCCTGGGCGTGAACCTCACGGGCGCTTTCTACTGCTGCCGCGCCGTGCTGCCCACCATGATCGCCCAGGGTCGCGGCGTCATCCTGAACATGACGTCCACCGCCGGGCTCAAGGGGCGCGCGGGGCAGGTGAATTACGCGGCGACCAAGGGCGCGCTCATCGGCCTCACCAAGAGCCTCGCCCAGGAGTACGGGCGGCACGGGGTGCGCGTCAATGCCATCGCCCCCGGCTTCGTCGAGACCGACATGGTGGCCGGCATCCTGGCGCGGCCGGAAGCGCGGCGCGGCTTCGTCGAGGCCACGCCGCTCGGCCGACTGGGCCACCCCGACGACGTGGCCTCCGCCGCCTTGTACCTGTCGTCCCCCGATTCCGCCTACGTCACCGGCCACGTGCTGCTGGTGAACGGCGGGCTGTTCATGTGAACCAGAAGCAGGAGGAGACATGCCGGAAATGAATACGGTCCCGGACGCGGAGACGATCGCGAGCGCCATCAAGGGGCTGGTGGCCGACGTATCCGGCCAGCCCGCGAACGAAATCGATGACAGCACCGGTCTCGACGCGCTGGGCATCGATAGCCTGCTGATCGTCGAAGTGGTGGTGGGCATCCAGCGCAAGTTCGGCGTCCAGGTGCCACCGTCGGAATTCCGCGGCGACATCCGCACCGTCGGCGACGTGAGCCAGGCCCTGGGGGCGTTCGTCCACGCCCGCCTGTCCTCGCCCGAGCCCATCGGGACGGAAGCGTAGGGCCCGAAGTGTCTTCTCAGACGGCGCGCGCCACGGGTGACGCAATGCTCGAGGGGAAGGGGGAGCTTGCCTCGGCCACGAAGCGGCTGCTGCTGGTGGGTGGGGCCGGCGTGCCGGAGCTGGAGCAGGCGATCGCCCGCCGCGGTTGGCGCGCATTGATGATGACCTACCCCGAGACGATCGGCGCGGCCGCGGTCACGGAGACGATCGAGCACGTCGAGACCGCGGATTTCGCCCGCCCCGCCGGCGTGGTCCGGCGCATCGCGGCCCTGCGTGCCGCGAACGCTATCGAGCGGGTCGTTTCCGTCACGGAGTTCGGCCTGCTCCCCGCTGCCATCGCCACCGCGCAGCTCGGCCTGCCCGGCCCCGCCACGCGCGCGGTCCGTGACACCCGCGACAAGCTGCGCATGCGCCGCGTGCTCGCGGAGGCCGGCCTCGGCCAGGTGCGCCACGCCGCCTGCCGCGATCTCGACGAGGCCCGGCGCTTCCTGGACGAGATCGGTGGACCCATCGTCGTGAAGCCCGTCTCCGGATCGGGCAGCGACGGGGTCAGCCGGGTCGCCGGCGCCGACCAGCTGGACGCCGCCTTTACCCTGGCCGCGGGCGCGGCCGGGTTCATGGGCCTGCTCTGCGAAGAATACGTCGACGGGGCCGAAGTCAGTCTCGAAGGCTACAGCCTCGCCGGGCGCTTCGTGCCCATAACACTCACCGACAAGATCACCGACGAGCGATTCCTGGAGATCGGGCACCAGCAGCCGAGCGGGCAGCCGCCCGAGGTGTTCGAGGCGGTCACGGAGTACGCGTCGCGCGCGCTCACCGCCCTGGGGGTGACCGATGGCGTGACCCACAGCGAATTCCGCCTCGCGGCGCGCGGCCCGGTGCTGATCGAAACCCACACCCGCATGGGCGGGGGGAACCTCCACGTGCTCACGCGGCTCACCACGGGCGTGGATCTCGCGGATCTCATGGTCGCCTTTGGCCTCGGAGAAAGCCCCGACGTCCGTCCCGTGCCGCAGGGACGCGGGGCCGCCGTCCGCTTCCTGGTGGGCCGTCCGGGGCGCGTCGCCGGAGTGGTGGCGCCGCCGGCCACGTCCGCGGACGGTGTGCACGCGCTCAAGCTTCCGGACCCCGGCCGGACGGTCACGGGCCGCAGCGCATCCCAAGAGCGCCTGGGCTACGTCATCACCACCGGCGCGACGGCGGAGGCGGCGGGGCGTGCGGCGGAGGACTTCGCGGCGCGGATCCGCATCCACTACGAGGGGGATTGAGCGTGGACCGCGCGACCCGCCTCCGAATGGATTACACGGCGATGCTGCTGCGCTCCTACAGCCGCCGCATGTCCGACGCCCCCGCGGTCCTCGCCGGTTTCGACGCGCGGCTCGCCGACCCGCGGCAGGCCCAGGAGCAGACGCTGCGCTCGATCCTGAAGCGCCACGCCGACTGCGAATACGGCCGCCGGCACGGCTTCGCCGCCGTCGGGGGTTACGACGATTACCGCGCGCGCGTGCCCGTCGTCGGCTACGAGGACCTGCGGCCGTGCGTCGAGCGGATGCTCGCCGGCGAACCCGACGTCCTCGTGCGCGGCGCGGCCAGCTACTTCTCGACCACCAGCGGATCGACCGCCGCTCCCAAGTTCATCCCCGGCACACAGCAGACGATCACCGCGGGCTGCGAGGCCATCCTCGCCCGGAACGCCTACCTGCGCCGCGATCATCCGCGGGCCTTTGCCGGGCCGCCGCTGTTCGTGGTCGGCAACATGGCCGAGGGACGCACTCCCGCCGGCGTGACCCTGGGCGCCATGACCGGCTTCGGCTACCAGCTCGCGCACATCGGGTTCTCCGCCACGCCCTTCCCACACGCTCTGTTCTCGATCAAGGACCACGCCGCGCGCTACTACTGCATCCTGCGGCTGGCGCTGGCCGCGGAAGACCTCTCGCTGATCTCGGTCTACAACCCGAGCACATTGCTCCTGCTGATCCAGACCGCCACCCGGCGCTGGCCGGAGCTGATGGCAGACATCGCCGGCGGCACGCTCGCCGTCGAGGCCGCGCTGCCTGCCGAGCTGCGCGAGGAGCTGCGGCCCCTGCTCGTACGCGACCGCGCGCGGGCGTCGCAGCTCGCCTCGTTGCGCGATGGCGGGCCCGTGGCCTGGTGGCCATCCCTGGCCCTGCTGCTCTGCTGGAAGGGCGGCACCCTCGGTTATTACCTGGCCGAGCTGAAGCGCCACCTGGGCGCGTTGCCCGTGCGCGACCTGGGCATCGTGGCCTCGGAAGGGATGGTCACCATTCCCATCGACGACGCGACGGCCGGCGGCGTGCTGCTGCCGGACGGCGGCTTCGTCGAGTTCGTCCCCCGGGACGCCGGCCCCGAGGCGGCGCGCGGCGCCTGGGAGCTGGACGCCGGCGGCGAGTACCGCCTGCTGCTCACCACCCAGGGCGGCTTGTACCGCTACGACCTCGAGGACGTGGTGCGCGTGGAGCGCTTCGAGCGGGGCATGCCGGTGCTCGCGTTCCTGCACCGCGCGGGACGGGTGCATTCGTTCACGGGCGAGAAGCTGACCGAGCACCAGGTCACCCTGGCGGTGCGGGCGGCGGCGGAATCGGCGGACGTGAGGCTCTCGGGGTTCACCGCGGTGCCGCACTTCGAGCTGCCGCCGTTCTACGAAGTCCGCGCCGAGCTGGCGCCGGGGCCCGCGGGGTGGCTGCAGTGCCGTCGCTTCGCCCGCCGCCTCGATGCCGAGCTGGCCGCGGTCAACGTCGAATACGCGAGCAAGCGCGAGTCGGGACGACTGGGACGCGCCACGCTGGCCCTCGTCGCGCCCGGCAGCTTCGAGCGGCGGCGCCACCGGCGCGTCACCCACGACGCCCAGTACAAGCCGGACCATCTGACGTCGGATCCCGATCAGGCAAGCGACCTGGAGGTCACGTGCAGGCTCTGAGGCGGCGCGTGCGCGATCTCGCGCGGCGCGTCGGGGGCGGCCTGCGGGACAACCCGACCCTGGTGCTGATGCTGCTGGTGGCGGCCGCCTTGTCGCGCTTCGACCTCGCGTACAACCATTTCGTCGGCGCCTATGCGCTGATGGGCCTCGCCGTCTTCAACTTCAAGCTGTGGCGCGGGCGGGCCTCGCCTTTTGACCTGGTGACGCCGCTCGTTTTCCTGACCACGGGGCTGTGGATCTGGTGGCGGGGCAATGCCGACGTCATCCCCTACCTCGGGATCGTCTTCTTCGCCGCGATGGCGGTGGCGTGCGCCCTGCAACTCGTCCTGCGCCGCCCGGGAACGTTCCGGGACGAGGCGCGCGTGGCCGAGAACTACCTCGACACCGGCCTGCGCGGGCTCGTGGCGCTGGCCGGCGCGGCCATGGGCCTGGCCTGGATTCCCCAGCCCCGCTACCTGGCCCTGCCGTTCGCGCTGCTGCTTGCGTTCCGCCTGGCCCTCCCCTTGCGCCGCGTGCTCTACCCGTGGGCTCTCGCGGTCGTGGGCATCGCGCCCGAAGCCGGGCCGGCGCCCGCATCGGGTGGCGTGGCCCATGGCTACACCCCGGGGCGCGCCGCAGTGGTGGCGGCCTCGCTGCTGCTGGCGGCCTTTCTCGCGCCGCGCCTGGTCTTCACCCGTGAGCGTTACGACCTCACGATCCCCCCGTCCTATTCGCTGCCGCGCGAGCTGCTGCAGGAGCGGCGTGCCGAGCTCGAGGCCTACGTGGCGCAAGCGCCGGGCAGCGTGGATGCGGTGGCGCTCACCGAGCTCGGCTTTGTGTACCACGACCTCGGCCTGACCGACGCCTCCGAGCTCGTCCAGGCGCGGCGGGTGCTCGAGCGCGCGATGTTCCTCGACCCCGCGAACGCGCAGGCGATCGCCTGGTACGGCAGCACGCTGGCCGCCGGGGCAATCCACGAAGGGCACCCGCTGCGGCGAACCCGTCTCGTGGCCGATGGCCTCGCCCAGCTGGATCGCGCCGTCCGGCTGGCCCCCGACGACCCGATGGTGCGGCTGGCCCGTGCCTCCGTGTGCCTGGGGATGCCGAGCTTCATCGGCCGCCTTCCCACCGCGCGCGAGGACGTCGACCGCCTGCTCGTCCTGGCGCGGACGCATCCGCGGGAGACCGACCCCATCCTGCCGTTCGTGTACCACCTCGCCGGCGACGCCCACGCGCTGCTCGGGGAGGCGGATCGGGCCCGCACCTATTGGCAGGCGGCGCTGGCCGAGCTGCCGGAGTCCTCTGCCGACTACCGTCGGATCGCGGCGCGCCTGGCCGGCCCGGCCGCTCGCGTGGGCGCCCTTCGTCTCGCCGAGCGCGGCCAGGGCGCGGAGGCGCGCCCATGACCAGCTTCGCTGCCACACCCGGGACGCGTCCGGACGCGCGCCGCGTGGTGGTGACGGGGATGGGCGTCGTCTCTCCCATCGGTGTAGACCGCGAGACTTTCTGGCGTGCCGCGCTCGCCGGAGTGAACGGTGTCCGCCCGCTCGCGTTCGAGGAACTCCCCGCGGGCCGCAACCTGTTCGGGGGCCAGGTTCCGCCGGAGGCGCTGCGGGGGGCTTTTGACGCTTCGCAGGAGCACCGGCTCAGTGCCCCCGCGCGGTTTGCCATGCTGGCCGGGCGCGAGGCGCTGGCCCAGGCGGGACTCGAGCGGCCGGCGGAAGCCGGCGTCGATCGCTGGCGGTTCGGCGTGTGTCTCGGCTCCGGCACGGGCAATCCCCGGCAGGTGGGGGCGGCGGCGATCATGTGGAGCCAGCGCGGGCTCCAGGGTGTGCCGCAGCGGGCCCTGTGGAAGACGCCGGCGACCAGCATCACCGCCGCGCTCGCGGACGCCTTTGACCTGCGCGGTCCGAATACGCTCTTCACCACCTCCTGCATGGCGGGGAACAACGCGATTGCCTACGCGGCCGACCTGCTCGCCGCCGGTCGTGCGGACGTCATGCTGACCGGCGGCGCCGAAGCCATGTCGTGGGTGGTGTCGAACGGTTTCCGCATGCTCACGACGGTCAAGGGCCAGGACCTTTCGCTCAGCCAGCCCTTCTGCGCCGAGCGGCGCGGCGTGATCATCGGTGAAGGCGCCGGCCTGCTCGTGCTCGAGACCCTCGCCCATGCCCGCGCGCGCGGCGCCCGCATCCATGCGGAGGTGCTGGGTAGCGGGTTCGCCTCCGACGCGCACCATCCCTCGACACCGCACCCCGAGGGCGCGGGCGGCCTGGCCGCCGTCCGCCAGAGCCTGCAACGGGCAGGCCTCGGGCCCGAGGCCCTCGACTACGTCAGCGCCCACGGCACGGGCAGCCAGACCAATGACCTGGTGGAGACGCGCATCTTCAAGGCCGTGCTGGGGGAGCGCGCCCGCCAGGTGCCGATCAGCTCGCTCAAGTCGATGCTGGGCCACAGCCTGGGCGCGGCCAGCGCCATCGAGGCCATCGCATGCGTGCTGGCCATGCGGGACGGGCGCGTTCCTCCCACGATCAACTACACGACGCCCGATCCCGAGTGCGATCTCGACTACGTGCCCAACGTGGCTCGCGACCACCGCGTGGACGTGGCGCTCTCGACCGCCTTTGCGTTCGGCGGCTCCTGCAGCTCGCTCGTCCTCGGACGCACGGATGGAGAAAGGCGGGTCGCATGAATCACACGCGCGCAGGGGCGGCCATGGACTTCGCCGAAGAAATCGGCACGGGCGCGGGGCCCGGCGCCGTCCACCTCTTTCCCCATTTCCTCTTCCGCACGACGGCGCTGCCCTTCGACGCCCTCGAGCCTCTCGCCTGCCCGCTGAGCGCGGATCTGGCCGCGCGCGTGCAGAGGGCCGAGGAGCGGCGCGACGCGCTCGCGGAGAGCTTCCTGGCCGGCGTGCGCCGCCACGTCGCCGAGCGCACGGTCACCCCCTCGTTGAGCCAGGCCGCCCAGCGCGTGAGGCGGTACCGGCCGCTCCACGCCGACAAGGTGGAGGCGGTTCGCCGCGCCGGCCACGTGGCGGAGGCTGTACAGCTCGAGGCCTATGACGCCGAGGCGCGGACCGCGGAGGCCCTGCTTTCGGAGGGCGAAAAAGTCCTGGCCGAGGAATCGGCCCAGGCCCGGGCCGCCTTGCGCGAGCGGGTAGCGGACCCCCGTGTCCGCGAGGCCGTCCTGCTGTCGAGCCCGGGCGCGCTCGAAGGCCTCGATCGGTTCCAGGCCGAGCCCGGCGAGCGCCCGGCCCTGGAGCGCCGGGCCCTGCGCTACGTGCAGCGGATGTGCTCCAAGAACGACACCATCAGCTTCTTCGGCCCCATGACCTGGGGGCGCTTCGACCCCGAGTCCGGGCAGGGCATCGACCTGCGCTGGCGCGGAGCGGGCCTGACCTCGCGTCACGTGTTCTTCGAGCACTGGACGGCCGACCGCCTCGCGCGCGCGATGGAGCGCGATCGCGATCTTCGCGGCGGGCTCATCTTTCGCGTGCGATATCCGTTCGACTGGGGCGCCGATGGCCTGACCCTGCACCACTTCCTCGCCGGCCGCGTGCGCCGTCCGCAACCACCCGCGCAGGAGGCCTTGTTGCGCGCGCTCGCGGGGGGGCTCGTGGGTGCGGACGCGCTTGCACAGGCGGCCGCGGACCTGGCCATCACGGCGACCGAGGCCGAGGACGCGCTCGATGCCCTGCTGCAGGCCGGGCCCATCGAGGCTTTTGCGATCCCCATCGAGGCGTTGCATCCGGTGGAGGGGCTCCTTGCCGACCTGCGGGCCGGGGCTCTTTCCGGTCCCGCCCGGGAAGCCTGGGAGAGCCGGCTGGGCGAGCTGCTGTCGCGAAAGGACCGCTTCGCGGCGGCCGGGTTCGACGAGCGGCGCGAGCTCCTGGCGGAGATGGAAGAGCGGTTCGAAGCCTGGACGGGCGTGGCGCCGCGGCGCAACGGCGGGCGCACGTACGGTGGACGCAACCTGTTTTATGAGGACTGCACGCGACACCCGGAGCGTTTCACGATCGGCGGTCGAGTGCTGGCCGACCTCCAGGCCGACCTGACCAGCCTGGTTGCCGTCCAGAGCGCGCTCCTGGAGGTGATCGAGCCCTATGGATGGCGGCGGCTGGAGGCGATCCACGCATCCATGGCCCGCGGGGGACGCGCGGTACCGCTCACCAAGTTCCTGATCAAGGTGTTCGGCCTCGCCGGGTCGAGCTACCTCGACGCGCGCTTCGTCGCCAAGGAGGATCAGGAAGCGCTGATCGAGCGCGCGCGCGCCGTGCTCGACATCCAGCGCGAGTCGCCGGACCGGCTGCGCGTCGCGGCCCGCGATCCCGGGGCCGTCGAGCGCGCGGGGATGTTGCGCCGGCCGGTGATCCCCGGGGTCGACCTGATGATCGCCGCCCGGGATCAGGCCGCGATCGAATCCGGCGATTACAGCTTCGTGGTGGGTGAGGTCCAGTACTTCCCGCTGGGCTACCCGGAGTATTTATTCGTCTTCCATCCCGACCCGGAGCGCTTCCGCGCGGACTACACCCGCGTGCTGGCGGAGCCGCGGGCCGACGCCCTGCCCCTCGTGCGGGTGGAGCTGGAGCAGGAGGTCACCCGTCTGGTGCGGATTGGCGAGCCGCTGGCCGATTACGTCCTGGTGGACGGCCACGGGAGGTCGTACGACGCGGGCCGTCCGCAGCGCCGCATGACCGAGCTGACCGCGCACCTGGAGAACGGCCGCGTCGTGGCCGTCGATCCGGATGGCCAGCGTTTCCTCCTGGGCAACCCGCACCACGACCTGTTCCTGGACGCGGCGTTCAAGCTGCTGGTCGAGCTGCTGCGGCGCGCGGCGGGGGAGGGGACGGGGACCGCGCCCGAGATGGTGGTCGGGCGACGCACCGTTCTCCTGCGGCGGCAGTGGACGATGGCGGCGGACGCCCTTCGCCCGGAAGGCGCCGCGGGGGGCGGTCCCCAGGACGGGTGGAGCCGTGCCCCGTTCGGGGCGTTCCTCGCCGCGCAACGCGCCCGCCGCGCGGCCGGCGTGCCGCGGCACGGCTTCGCGCGGATTCCCGGCGAGGTGAAGCCCGTGCTCGTCGACTTCGACAGCCCGCTGCTGGTCGAGAACCTCGCGCGCATGGTCCCGCCCGGGAAGGCCATCGTGCTGTCGGAGATGCGGCCCGGTCCCGATGAGCTGTGGCTGGCCTCGGGCGAAGGACGTCACACGAGCGAGCTGCGCGTCCTGCTCGGATGAGGAGCGAGATGAACGACGTCGTCGTCACGGACGTGGGTCTGGTCACGAGCGCGGGCATCGGCCGCGAGGCGGCCTGGCAGGCGCTGCGCGAAGGCAGGAGCGGCCTCAAGGACATCGCCCTCTTCGCGACCGCCGAGTTCACGACCCGGCGGGCCTACGAGGTCGCGCCGTGGAGCCCCACGGCCTACTGGAAGAGCCGCAGCGTCGCGTACTTCTCGCGCTCTACGCAGTTCGCGTACAAGGCCGCGGAGGAATGCCTGGAGTCCGTGGAGCCGGAACGGCGCGCCCCGCTCGGCGTCGTGCTGGGCAGCCAGTTCTCGACCGTGCACAACTACCACAAGCTGCTCGAGGAGCCGGACTTCATGACGCCCATCAAGTTCCTGGGCACGCTCCCGAGCTCCATTCCGACCAACGTCAGCATCGCGTGCGGCCTGCGGGGCATCAGCACCGCCTTGTCCTCGTCGGTGGCGGGACTTCACGCGCTGGCCTACGCCGCCGACTTCGTGCGCAGCGGATATGCCGAGGCGCTGCTGGCAGGCGGAGCCGAGGAGCTGAGCCGCGACGTCTACGGAGGCTGCCACATCGCTCGGTCGCTCGCCGGCCAGGATGGCGGTGAGGAGGCCTGCCGGCCTCTCCATGCCGCCCACAACGGCCTCGTGCCCGGCGAAGGCAGCGCCGTCCTGCTCGTGGAGTCCGCAGCCGGGGCGGCCGCCTCCAACCGTGCCGCGCTGGCCGCGATCGCAGGGTGGGGAACCGCATATGCCCCGGGCCTCGTCCCCGGTCACCGCAACCGCGAGGCGGCGGACGCCGGGGTCCGTGCCATCGAGCAGGCACTGGCCGACGCGGGCGTGAGGCCGGCCGACGTCGGCGCCGTCTTCACGGGTGCCAACGGAGTGCCCGATGGTGACGACGTGGCGGCCGAGGTAATCGCCCGCACCGTAGGCGGCGGCGTGCCCGTGGTCGCGCTCAAGGCCTGGACGGGGGAGATGTTCGGCGCTTTCGGTGCCGTGGCCGCGGCGGCGGGCGCCCTCGCGCTGCGCGACGGAGTGCTCCCCGGTGGTCGGCCCGCACCCGGCCTCGACACCGTCCTCGTCCACGACTTCAGCTGCGAAGGTAATCACGCCGCGATGGTCCTGACGCGCCCTGCGGCGCGCGCATCGGCGAACTGAGAAAGCAAGGAGCGCAAACATGGACGTCTTCGACAAGTGCCACGACTTCGTCAGGGACATCAGCCCGCAGCGCCGTGCCGGGATGAGCCTCTTCTACCGCGCGGTCGATCCCATGGACGGCCGATACGCGGTGCGCAACGGGCGGCGCCTGCTGATGCTGGGATCGAACGACTACCTGGGCCTGACCCATGACCCGCGCGTGAAAAGGGCGGCCGCCGACGCCGTGCTCGCGCACGGCTCCTCGAGCTGCGGCGCGCGGATCAACAACGGCACCACCACCTTGCACCAGCGGCTCGAGGAGAAGCTGGCGGAGATCAAGGGCGTCGAACGGGTGATGGTGTTCTCCAACGGCTTCATGGCCATGCTGGGCACCATTGCCACCCTGGCCGGGCCCGGCGACGTGGTCTTCTGCGACCAGGAGAACCACGCGAGCCTCATCGACGGCTGCCGGGCCTCGGGCGCCGAGGTGCGCGTGTTCCGGCACAACGACACGCGCCATCTCGCCCGCATCCTCGCCGAGTACGACCACGCCAGGGGAAAGCTGATCGTGGTCGACGGCGTCTTCAGCCAGACCGGCCACATCATCGACCTTCCGGAGATCGTCCGCCTCGCCGCCGAGCACGGCGCGCGCGTCATGCTGGACGACGCCCACGGCACGGGAGTGCTGGGGGCCCACGGGCACGGCACCGCCGAGCACCATGGCCTGCAGGGACGCATCGACCTGGTGGGCGGGACCTTCTCCAAGGCGCTGGGTGCGGTGGGGGGGTTCATCGGCTCCACGGGCGACGTGATCGAGTACATGCAGTTCGCCTGCCGCGCGCACATGTTCACCGCGGCCCCGCCCGTCTCCATCGTGGCCTCGGTGCTGAAGGTGCTGGAGATCCTGGAGAGCGAGCCCGAGCGCCGCGAGCGCATGTTCGCCCACGCCCGCCTCCTGCAGCAGGGCCTGCGGGACGTCGGGTTCACCGTCCTCGACTCCGCGACGCCCATCACTCCGGTGATCACCGGCGATTACGGCGGCGCGCTCCGCATGGCCACGCGCCTCGAGCAGGAGGGGATCTTCGTGAACCCGATCGGGCCGCCGGCGGTGCCGCCCAACATGGCGCGCCTCCGGCTGACGCCCACCGCGGCGCACACCGAGGAGGACCTGCGGTTCGTCATCGACACCATGGCGCGCGTGGCGCAGGAAGTCGGAGTGCTCGCGCGGTGCGCCTAGCCTCACGCATGAGCGGCGTGGCACCGAGCGCAATCCTGGCCCTGGCCGCGGAGTGCCGGCGCCGGCAGGCGCTCGGCGCCGACATCGTCGACCTCGGCCTCGGCGAGCCCGACACCCCCACGCCCGCCCACGTGGGGTCGGCCGCCGCGCAGGCGGTGGCCCAGGGCCATACCCGTTACACACCCCCCGCGGGGGTGGCGCCGCTACGCTCCGCCATCGTGCGACGCTTCGCGCAGGAAGGTCTGGCCTATGCCCCGCGCGAGGTGATGGTGACCTGCGGGGCCATGGGTGCACTGTCCTGCGCCTTCCACGCCACGGTCGGGGCCGGTGACGAAGTCCTGCTGCCGGCCCCTTACTACCCGCCGTACCTCACGCAGATCGCGCTCGTCGGTGGACAGGCCGTGATCATCCCCACCGACGAGGCCGACGCATTCAAGCTCCGTCCGCAAAGGCTGCGGGCCGCGCTGACGGACCGCAGCCGCGTGCTGGTCCTGAACACGCCCAACAATCCCGCGGGAACGGTGTACACGCGCGCGGAACTGAGCGCGCTGGCGGCGGTCGCGCTGGAAGCCGGGCTCCTGATCGTGGCGGACGAGGTCTACTCCGACCTGGTCGCGGGGCCGGAGGCGTTCGTGAGCGTGGCCGCGCTCTCGCCCGAGGTGCGTCGCCAGACGCTCGTCGTGCGCAGCGTGTCGAAGAGCTACGCGATGACCGGCTGGCGCATCGGCTATGCCGCCGGCCCGGAGCCCCTGCTGAAGGCCATGACCCGGGTGCAGGAGGCGCTGCTCGTCATGCCACCGTCCGTCTCGCAGTGGGCGGCGCTGGAGGCGCTCACCGGACCACAGGACTGCCTGCGCGCGCTTGCCGGCAGCCTGGCCGAGCGCGCCGTCTACGCGCGCCAGCGCCTTCAGGCCATGCCCGGCGTGCGATGCGCGCCGGCGGGGGGCACCTTCTTCGCCTTCCCGGCCCTCGGCCCTCCGGGGTCCGACGTGACCGGCCTCTGCGCCTCGCTGCTCGACAGCTACGGCGTCGCCATCGTGCCCGGGCACGCCTTCGGCATCCCGTGGTGCGCGCGGGTGTCGTGCGCATCACCACGGACGCAGCTCGAAGCGGGACTGGATCGCCTCGAGCGCGGACTCGAGCAAGCGAGGCGGCGGGATGGACACGCAGCTTGAAGGGCGCGTCGCCCTCGTGACCGGAGCCAGCCGGGGCATCGGCCGGGCGACGGCCGGCGCGCTCCTGGCCGAGGGCGCCCGCGTCGCCCTCTGCGCGCGCGATGCGAAGACGCTGGAGGCCAGCGCCGCTCACTTCCGGCGGCAGTATGGCGACGCGGTGCTGGCCTGTCCCGCCGACGTGGCCCGCGAGGGCGACGTGGAGGGAGTCGTGCAATCGGCGGTTGCGCGCTGGGGCCGGCTGGACGTGCTGGTCAACAACGCCGGCGGCCCGCCCCCGGGCACGTTCGATACGACGGGTGACGGCGAGTGGCGGAGCGCTTTCGAGCTCACGTTGATGAGCGTGGTGCGCGGCGTGCGCGCCGCGCTGCCCCACCTGCGCGCCTCGGATGCGGGCCGGGTGATCAACGTGCTGTCCACCTCGGTGAAGGAGCCGCTGCCCGGAATGCTGCTCAGCAACAGCCTGCGCAGCGGGGTGGCCGGCCTGGCCAAGACGCTGAGCCGCGAGCTGGCCGCGCATGGCATCACGGTGAACAACGTGTGTCCGGCCCACATCCTGACCGGCCGTCTGCGCGAGGTGGCGGCCTATCGCGCGGCGCAGGGCGAAACGACCGACGCACGAGGCGCGCTGTCGGCGGTGCCGCTGGGGCGGTTCGGCAATCCCTCCGAAGTGGCCGACGTCGTGGTGTTCCTGGCCTCGAAGCGGGCGAGCTACGTCACGGGGGCGACCATCCCCGTCGACGGCGGCTCCACCGCCAGCCTGACCTGACCTCCGGAGGAAAGAAGAGATGACCGAGGAGATCCGCGAGGTTCGGGCCGGGGACGGCTATCCATTGAAGTACCGCGCGTGGCAGGAGGGGGCGTCGGACACCCTGGTCGTCACGCTGCACGGCATCCTCACCCACAGCGCGTGGTTCGCGGGGCTGGCCGACGGCCTGCTCACCCGCGGCATCCACACCATCGGCCACGATCGGCGCGGCTCCGGCCTGAACCTCGAGAGCCGAGGAGACGTCGACGGTCCCCAACGCCTGCTCGAGGACCTGGGAGCGGTCGTCGAGCCATGGCGCGAGCGGTACGCCACCATCGTCTACGTGGGCTGGTGCCTGGGGACCTGTGTCGCGCTCCGCTACCTCCTGCAGAAACCGCGCATGGGCGACGGCCTGATCCTCATGTCGCCGGACATCTTCGAGGCCCACCTCACGTCCAGCGTGCGCAAGGTCTTCGACGACCCGCAGTGGGACGACCGCACCCTGCCGCGCCTGCGTGTCCCCGTGCCCGCCGAGATCTACACCGACACGCGCTTCCTCGACGACTTCGTGCGCAAGGACGAGCTGAAGCTCCAGGACTTCACCCCGCGATTCCTGCGCGCGTCCATGCGCCTCAAGGAGGACCTGGAAAAGCACTTCCAGGCCTTTACGCATCCGAGCCTCCTGTTGCTGGCGGGCCGCGACCGCATCATCGACAACGAGCGCACGTCCGCGCTGTACCGCCACGTCGGATCGCCGCAGCCCCGGGTCACCATCCTCGACTGCAACCACGGGATCATGTTCGAGGCCCTGCCGGAGCTGATCGACACCGTGGCCGGGTTCGCCCGTTTTGCCGCCGGCCGCCAGGCGGCATGACGCGGACGGAGCGCGTCACGGTCACCTCGCTGGAGCTGCTTCCGCTCCGCATCCCGTTCCGCTTCGCCTTTGCGCACCACCTGGCGGCGCGGCGCGAGTCGCGGCCGCAGGTCGTCCGGCTGCGGCTGTCCGACGGCACCTTCGGATACGGGGAAGCGCTGCCGCGCCTCTACCTGAGCGGCGAGAGCGAAGCGTCGGTGCGAGCGGCGATGGAGGGCACGCTGGCGGCCCTCGTCCTCGGTCTCGAGGTGACGGACCTTCCGGGCGCGCTGGCGCTGATCGAATCGCGGGCGGCGCGCGCCGCTTGCGAAGCCGCGCCGGCCGCCTTCTGCGGCCTCGAGCTGGCCCTGCTCGACGCCGCTGGGCGCAGCGCGGGCCGGCCCGTGAGCGACGTGCTGGGGGGCGCGCGCCGGACGGAGCTTCCGTACGACGTCGCCGTGATCGGCTTCCTGCCCCTGACCGCGCTGCGGCTGTTCCTGGGTGAGGTGCGCCGTCGCGGGACGCGTCTGGTCAAGCTCAAGGTGGGGCGCCCCGACGACGTGGAGCGCCTTGCGCTCGCCCGCCGGATGCTGGGCGACGAGACCGCCCTGGTCATCGACGCGAACGGGGCCTGGACCGCGGATGAAGCCGTCGACCGTGTGCGCGCGCTCGAGGGCTTCGGCCTGACCGCGGTCGAGCAGCCGGTGGCGCGGGAAGACCTGGCCGGGCTGGCGCGCGTCCGCGGCGCGGTGACCACGCCCGTCGTGGCGGACGAGTCACTGTGCACGCGCGCCGACGCGCAGCGGCTGATCGCGCACGGCGCCTGCGACCTGTGGAACCTGCGGGTCGGCAAGTGCGGAGGCCTGATCGCGACCCTCGAGCTGGCGCGCCTGGCGGAGGCGAACGGCATCGGCTGCGTCCTCGGAGTGCTGGTGGGGGAGACCGGCATCCTGGGCTCCGCCGGCCGGCACCTCGCCGCGTGCCACGACACATTCCGCTGGCTGGAGCACGAAGGGGCGGGACTGAAGAGCGGGGACCCGGTGGATCTGCCGCCGGTATCCGGAGGCATAGGTCGGTTACCCGCGGGGGCGGGGCTGGGCTTCGAGCTGGACGAGGCGCGCCTCCTCGCCTGGGCCGAAGACCCGCTGCTCGTCGAGGCGTAGGGTGGCAGCTCTTCGGCGCCTCGTCGCCCGTTTCGGGCAATTCGCGAGGCACGGGGGACGGGTCGTCGGAGAGCACGCCGCCGCCGGACACCGCTGGTTCAACATACACGGGCAGAAAAAGGAGGTAGCGATGATGCGCACAATGGTGGCGGCCGCCGTGATGGGGCTGGTGGCACTCGGAGCTTCGAGCAGCCAGGCGGGGGCGCCCACCCTGGACGAGCGTGAGAAAGCGGTCCTGGCCCAGCCGCAGAGCGCCGATCGCGCCTTCGAGCTGGCGGAAGCGTACCGCGCGAGCAAGGATCTGCGGCGCGGCGTCGCGTTCTTCACCGAGTTCCACAAGACGCACCCGCCGAACACGATGTCCCTGGTGTGGCAGGGGTCGTTGAAGTCCGCGGCCAGCGCCACCGGCGACGACATGGAGCAACGGCTGGACCTGCTCCAGTCGGGGATCGCGGACATGGACCGCGCGGTTAGGCTCTTCCCGGAGGAGCGGCGCGTGCTCCTGGTGCGGGCGGTCACGACGTCGCACTTTCCCTCTTTCCTGGGGATGCAGGCCAAGGCGATTCGCGACCTCGAATCGGTCCTCACTGCTTCCGACCGGCTGAGCCCGGGCGCCATGGCATCCGCGCGCGACGCGTTGGCTCGCCTGTACCGCGACACGGGCCGCACCGCGGAGGCGGACAAGCTGCTTGCCCGACAGGCGGGCGAGGGCCGTTGAACCGCCGCGCGCGGCGCGCCGCTTCCGTCGCGGCTGCGCTCGGCTGCGGGCTGGCGCTGGCGAGCCCGGCCGGAGCCACGGAGTTCCAGCAGCGGACGGAGATTCGCGAGGAGGTCACGACCGCCACCACGGCCGACACTCTTCTGAACCCGGGAGGCCGCGTCTATGTCGCCGACCGCGTGGCCAACCGCCTGCGCCTCCGGTCGGAGCTGACGGTCGACCTCCCCGGTGGCCTCAAGCTCAAATCCAGCGGCGCCTTTGAAGCGCGCCACGCCAGTGGCAGCCGTCGCGCGTTCGAATGGACGCTGCCCGAGGCGTACCTGCGCCGCCCGCTGGGACGCGCGGAGGTGTCCGTCGGCCGCAAGATCCTCCGCTGGAGCAACGGGTATGCGTTCACGCCCGCCGGCCTCCTCGACCCCGCGCGCGACCCCGCCGATCCCCAGGACCGCCTGGGAAGGTTCGAGGGGCGCGATCTCCTCGAGATCGACGTCTATCTGGGCGCCCACACCCTTTCCGCGGTCTACGCACCGGGCAAGGTGCTGCCCGGCTCGAAAGCCGAGCAGGAGAAGCTTCTGGCCCTGCGCCATCACCTGCTCCTCAACGGCATCGACCTGTCGCTGATGGTGGCGCACCGTCCCGACTCCGTCGACACCGCCGCGGCCAGCACGAGCTACGTCGTGGGCAAGGGACTCGAGATCCACGCGGAGGGGGCGCTCGTCCGCGGCTCGTCGCTCCTGCTGCCGCGCTCCGCGCTACCGGATGGACAGCAGACCCTGTTCGGACCCGACTTCTATGCCCCCCTGCGCCTTCAGGACCGCCGGCTCTACGGGCGCTGGCTGGTCGGAGCCAACTACACGATTCCCGGCGGCCTCAATCTCATCGCCGAGTACTTTCACGCCGCGGACGGGTTGCGCTCGGAAGAGTGGGACCGCTTCCTGGAGCAGGGGCGCTTCAGCCGCGCCCTCCTGGAGGGAGGAACCTTCCCGCCGGTCAGCGACGGCCGCTCACTCCCCGAGCTGAACCTGCTTCTGGCCCTCCAGGGGCTGGGCAGCGCGTCCCTGGGACGCGACTACGGCCTTCTCCGCGTCGCTCACCCGCGCCCGTTCTCGCGCGCCGACGCGAGCGTGCTCGCGCTCGTCAACCTGCGCGATCGCAGCTTCGTCGTCATTCCCGAGGTGGGCGTGCAGGTGACCCGGCGGGTGACGGGCTACGGCCGGGCGACGTTCCTGGCCGGCGGCCCCCGGACCGAGTTCGGCAACGTGCCCGTCGCGCGCACCATCAATTTCGGGCTGCGTCTCGCCTTCTGACCTCGGCGTGGCTCCCTCGCTCGTCACCACCGGGAGCGCCGTTCGTTTCCCGAACACAGGGCCCGCGTGGGCTCCCGCGCAGACCTGGCCGGCACTGCGAGAAGGCGACGCCCACGTGTGGCGGGCGACCCTCGACGCCCCCATCGACCCGCGCCGCGACGGCGCGCTCTCGACGACCGAGCGGACACGCGCCGATCGTTTCCTCACTCCGCGCGACCGTCTCCGTTTCCGCCGCGGCCGGGGGTTGTTACGCGCGATCCTCGGACGCTACCTGGACGAGGACCCGGCGCGGCTCGAATTCGAATACGGGCCGCGGGGCAAGCCGGAGCTGGCCGGTGCCCGCCTGCGGTTCAACCTCTCTCATTCGCGCGATCTGCTGCTGGTGGCGGTGACGGCGAAGAGCCGGGTGGGCGTGGATGTCGATCAGGTCCGGCCCGTGGCGGACCTCGACCGCATCGCGCGCCGCTTCTTCTCCGCTGCGGAGAACGCCGCCCTGGCCTCCGTGCCGCCGGCTCACCGGCTCGAGGCGTTCTTTCGCTGCTGGACGGGCAAGGAGGCCTTCATCAAGGCCACCGGCGGGGGATTCTCCGTGTCCTTGTCGGGCTTCGACATCGACCTCGCGGCCGAAGGACCGGCCGGCGTCGTCGTTCATGGCGACCCCGAGGAGTCGACCCGCTGGTCGCTCCGGCGCGTGGTCCCCGGCCCCGGCTACTGCGCCGCGCTCGCTACCGAGGGCGCTCCCCGTCGAGTTCGATGCTGGCAGTGGAGCGATCTTGGCAGTGGAGCGATCGGAGATGGTAGCGCGGCGTAACGCGCTAACGTCGGCCCTTGCGGCGCTGGGCGAGGAGCCACGTCGGCAGCTCCGGCTCCGCGAACGCGCGGTCCCAGGAGTTGTGGGCCACGCCTTCGTACTCGGTGTACCGGGGCGACGCCCCCGCCTGCTTCAGGGCCGCCGTGATGCGATTCCGGCAACGGCGGGGGGATCGCCAACGTCAGCATCGCCGCCATCAGGACGGCGCTATCCAGCAGGGGCTACTGGCCCGCGTACAGGCCGAGCGAATGCCGCGCCCAGCCTTCGACACGGCCCCACCACAGAAGCGGCAGCACGTTCGCGGCGAGCAGCGCGGCGACCCACGCGGAGTCGGCAAAGGAGAGACGGAAAGCCGGCTTCTCCTCGTTTCCCGGGTCGATGATCATCGTCTTCAGCACGCGCGCGTAGTAGTAGGCGCCGATCGCGGCGTTGACCGCCCCCACCGCCGCGAACCAGTAGAACGCCGAGCCCTTTTCGATGATCGCCGCGAAGACGTACAGCTTGCCCATGAAGCCGACCAGCGGCGGGATCCCCATCAGCGACAGCAAGAATACCGCCATGGCGATGGTGAGGAACGGCTGGCGGCGATAGAGCCCGGGGTAGTCGCGCAGGTCGAAGGTGCCGTCCTGGTTGTGTATGAGCACCACCACCAGGAACGCGCCGAGGTTCATGAACAGGTAGGCGAGCAGGTAGATGAGGATCGAGCGCGCGCCGTTCTCGGAGAGCGCCACGATCCCCATCATCACGTAGCCGGCGTGGGCAATGGACGAGTACGCCAGCAGGCGCTTCATGTTCGTCTGGGTGAGGGCGGCCACGTTGCCGATGGTCATGGTCAGCACCGAGACCAGGATCAGCACCGCCGGCCAGTCGAACGTCCCCGTCAGCACCCACGGTCCCGCTCCCTCGGTGGACATCCCGTGGAAGAAGAAGCGCAGCATGATCGCGAAACCGGCCGCCTTGGGGGCGACGGACAGGAACGCGGTGACCGCCGTCGGCGCCCCCTGGTAGACGTCGGGGCACCAGAAATGGAACGGCACCGACGCGGTCTTGAAGCCGAACCCCGCGAAGATCAGCAGCGCGACGACGAGCAGGGGCAGGCGATTCGCGTCCGCCGCGCCCGCGGCCAGCACGTCGCGGATCACGCCAAGGTTCGTGGAGCCGGTCATCCCGTACAGCAGCGAGAGGCCGTACAACATGCCGCCGGTGGACACGGCACCGAACAGGATGTACTTGAGCGACGCCTCGTTCGACATCCGGTCGCCCTTCAGGTACGCCACCATCACGTAGGACGCGATCGAGACCATCTCCAGCGCCAGGTACAGCATGGCGAGGTCGTTCGAGGATGCGAGCAGCAGGTTCGAGAAGGTCACGCCGAGCAGCAGCGCGTAGAACTCGCCCTGCCCGAGGCCGCTCAGCTCCCGAGAGCCGGCGAAGCGGAACGCGCCGACGACGACGAGAGACGCCCCGATGAGCAGCAGCTTGAAGAAGACCGCCATCGGGTCCAGGACCAGCATCCCCCCGAACATCGGCGCCGGCGCGGCGTCCGTGAGGGGCGCGCACAACACCATGGCCACGACGAGGGTCGCAATGGTGAGCCACCAGTTGATGACGTTGCGGGCGCGGATCGACGTGGAGTCCACGAGCACCACCAGCAGCATGCCGACGGTGAGCGCGATCTCGGGGTGGAACCGGCGGACGCTTTCGAGGACTTCGTTCATCCGCGGCTCAGCCTCTCAGGATGTCGGCGTCGTCGAGGTTCGGGGTCCGCCGCAGGCGGTAGAGGGTGAGGATGATGGCGAGCGCGACCGCCACCTCCGCGGCCGCGATCACGATGACGAAGATCGCGAACATCTGCCCCTGCAGGTTGCCGCCGCCGAAGCGGGAGAAGGCGACGAGGTTGACGTTGGCCGAGTTCAGGATCAGCTCGATGCCCATGAGCACGTTCACCGCGTTGCGCCGGGTCAGCACGCCCAAGACGCCGAGGCTGAAGAGCGCGGCCGAGACCACCAGGTAGTGCTGCAGTCCGATCACGCGATCACGCTTCCTTCCGCCGCCGCACGATCATCGCCGCGCCGATGAGCGCGATGAGAAGCAGCACCGACGCCGCCTCGAAGGGCAGGATGTACGCGCCCATGAACAGCCGCCCGATCTCCGCGGTCGTCGCCGACGGCTCGCGGCCGGGACCGGGGGCCCACTGCGTCTTGCTGAAGGTGATGACGAGGATCGCGAACAGCCCGCCGGAGACGATCAGCCCGGCGGGGAACTGGGTGACCTCGCTGCGCAGGTCGAGATCGTAGAGCTTGTGCGTGAGCATCACGCCGAACAGCAGCAGCACGAGGATCCCGCCCACGTAGACGAGGAGCTGGGTGGCGGCGAGGAAGTCGGCCCCGAGCAGCACGTAGAGCCCGGCCACCCCGAAGAAGGTGAACAGCAGGGCAAAGGCGCTGTAGATGAGGCTGCGCGCCAGCACCACCACCGCGGCCGAAGCCACGGTGACCGCCGCGAACACGTAGAAGCTGATGGCCTCGCCGTTCATCCTTTTCGAGTCCTCGGCGGCGCGACCATCAGCCTGCGTCTTCGCGCGACGCGTCGCGCTTCGGACGTGACGGAGACGCCGCCTGCGGGTCTCATTCCTTTCGCGTCCTCGGCGGTCTCATCGCATCAGGCCCCCGCCGGTGCGGGCGGAGTCTCCGGAGCGGGGGGCACGGACGGAGGTGGAGGCGCTTTCGGTGCAGGCGGCACGGGCGGTGTCGGTTTGGGCGGCGCGCCTGCAGCCGGTGCGGCGGGCGCGGGGGCGGCCGGCTTCGGCTTCGGGTTCACGGTCAGGAACTTCGCGTTGGGCTTGGCGAAGTGGTACAGGTGGTCCGTCAGGTCGGTGGTCGCGAACTCGTATTCCGGCGTCATGTAGATGCAGACCGTCGGGCACGGGTAGGTGCACAGGTTGCAGTAGCAGCACAGCGACATGTCGATGTCGAAGAGCTTCACGTCCAGCTTGATGGGCGTGCCGTCGGCGGCGAAGATCGGCGGCCCCGTGCGCTTCTCGCTCTTGATGTAGATGCACTGCACGGGGCAGACCCGGGCGCACTGGCCGCAGCCGATGCAGTCCTCGTACTTCATGAAGAGCCGCATCCGGCTCTTGGGCGGGAGCTGCCACTTCTCCTCGGGGTAGTTGAGGGTCACCTTGCCCGTGAAGAGATGGCGCCAGGTGATCTTCATCCCGACGAGGACGGTGTAGAAGCCTTCCCAGACATCCCTGAACCAGGTCGTCATGCCGGCCGCACCTGGAGCCGGCGCGCAAGATGGCGGCGCGCGCCGAGCATCGTGAAGACGAGATACAGCAGCAGCAGGGAGGCGGAAATCCAGCCCGCGTAGCGATCCCATACGAAGCCGTTGCGCGTCGGCTCCCAGGTGAGCAGCCCGCCGATCACGACGACGAGCGCCATGGCGATGGGAAGGAGCACTTTCCAGGCGACGTACATGAGCTGGTCGACGCGCAGGCGCGGCAGCGTCCAGCGCAGCCACATCATGATGAAGACCAGGCCCCAGGCCTTGGCGATCAGCCAGAGCGGACCGAGCCCGATGGGTCCGATCTGCTGAAGGATGGGGTGTGGCGCCCACCACCCCCCGAGGAACGCGACCGACGCCACGGCCGAGAAGATGAACATCTCGGTGTACTCGGCCATGAAGAACATCGCGAAGAAGAACCCGCTGTACTCGGTGTGAAAGCCGGCCACGAGCTCGCTTTCCGCCTCCGGGATGTCGAAGGGCGTGCGGTTGCACTCGGCCAGACCGGCGGTGAAGAAGATGATGAACGCGATCGGCATCAGCGGGAAGTACTTGAACATCAGCCAGTGCCCGAGCCCGCCTGCCTGGGCCCACACGATGTCCTGCAGCGACAGGCTCCCCACGATCATCACCACCACCAGCAGGCTCATCACCGCGGGGATCTCGTAGGAGACGATCTGCGCCGCCGAGCGCATCGCGCCGAACAGCGCGTACTTGTTGTTGGAGGCCCAGCCCGCCATGATCAGGCCGACCGTGGACAGGCTCGACACCGCGACCACGTAGAAGACGCCGACGTTCAGGTCCGCCGTCACCATCCCGCTCCCGAAGGGAACGACGACAAAGGCGAGGAACGCGCCCAGCACCACCAGGCAAGGAGCGATCAGGAACAGCTTCTTGTCCACGCCGCGGGGGTAGATCGCCTCCTTGAACATCAGCTTGATGGCGTCGGCGACGGTCTGCAGCAGGCCGTAGGGACCGACGCGCGTGGGCCCCAGGCGATCCTGCATGAAGCCCGCGATCTTGCGCTCGGCGTAGACGTACACGATGGGGCCGAGGGCCATGAAGGTGACGAGGAGAACCGCGGGGATCATCCCCGAGAGGAAGACCCGCAGCCACGTGGGCAAGTCAGCGGGCAGGATTCCGTACGCGGGATCCATTTACCTGTCGATCTCCCCAAGCACGACGTCGAGCGATCCGATGAGGGCGATGATGTCGGCGATGTACATGCCGCGGGCGAGGATGTGGAAGACGCTCATCGCGGTGAAGCAAGGGCTCTTGACCTTCACGCGGTACGGGTTCACGCCCGTGCCGTCGGCGACGATGTAGTACCCGAGCTGCCCGCGGGGAGCCTCGGAGCGGCTGTACACCTCGCCCTTCGGCGGCTTCACCCGCTTGGGTACCTTCTCGTGGACGTCCGCCTTCTCCATCTTCTCGAGCGCGTCCAGGGCCTGGTGCACGATCTTGGCGCTCTCCGCCATCTCGGTGGCGCGCACCCAGTTGCGGTCGTAGCACGATCCCACCGGGCCGAACTCGCCGGTGCCGACCTTCACGTCGAACTCGTACTTGTCGTACCCGAGGTACGGGACGTCCTTGCGCAGATCGCGAGGAAGGCCGCTGCCGCGCAGGTTCGGGCCGGTCAGGTCGTAGGAGATGGCGAGGTCGGGCGGGCACACGCCGATCTCCGCGGTGCGCTTGACGAAGATCTTGTTGGAGATGAGGAGCTCCATCATCTCCGGGTAGGTCACCGCCTCGAACTCGCGGAGGAACTGACGCGCGGCGCGAATGAAGCCGTCCGGCAGGTCGTGGCTGACCCCGCCCACCCAGTTGTAGTTGTAGAGGAGGCGCGCGCCGCACGTCCACTCGAACAGGTCGAGGATCTTCTCGCGGTCGCGGAACAGGTGGAGGAACGGCGTGATGGCCCCGATGTCCATCCCGTACGTGCCGACGGCCAGGCAGTGCGACGCGATGCGCTGCAGCTCGCACACGGTGACGCGGATCGCGTTGACGTAGGGCGAGACCTCGACCTTCATCAGCTGCTCGACGGCCAGCGCGTAGCCGAGCGAGTTGCCCATCGCCGCGACGTAATCCATGCGGTCGGTGTAGGGGATGACGCCGGGGTAATCGACGTTCTCGGCGTGCTTCTCGAAGCAGCGGTGCAGGTAGCCGATGTGGGGACGCGCCGCGCGCACGACCTCGCCGTCGGTGCGCAGCTCGATGCGCAGCACGCCGTGGGTGGAAGGGTGCTGCGGCCCCATGTTGAGGATCATCTCGTCGTTGTCGAGATCCTCCAGCCTCCAGCCGATCCCGCCTCCGACGTCGGGCGTTCCCGTCGTCATCGCGCCACCAACGAGAACGAACGGGACACAGAGAACACAGAGAAAGGCACAGAGGACACAGAGGACGGAGAGAACGAAAAGAGAGGCTTCACAGAAGAGGCGACCGAGCCAGGCGCGAGTGTGGCGATTTTCGAGGCGAATGCCGCACTGACGACCGTCGAGAGGCTCGATTCGAGCGATACAACATTCTCTCTGTGCTCTCTGTGTTCCGTTCTCTGTGTTCTCTGTGTCCCGTTCGTTGCCTTCATTCTTCGACGTGGGCGTTCAAGGGGGTGAAGTCGAAGGGGCCGACGCCGATCTTCTCGCCGGCGAGGAAGCGCTCCGCCATCTGCTGCGTCGGCCGCACGTGCATGCCGTTGTAGAACTCCGGGTCGACCCAGTCCTTGCGCAGCGGATGCCCTTCCCAGTCGTCGGGGAGCAGGATGCGCCGCAGGTCGCTGTGCCCGCTGAAGCCGATGCCGAACATGTCGAACGCCTCGCGCTCGTGCCAGTTGGCGACGCCCCACACTCTCTCGACGCTGGGGACGGTGGCGGCTTCCCGCGGCAGCATCAGCTTGAGCACGTGCAGGTGGCCGTGCGTGTACGAGTAGAGGTGGTAGACGAGTTCCATCCGCGGGACCGATTCCTTGATCGAGGGATAGTCGACCGCGCCCAGGCACATCAAGTTGTCGAAGGCCAGGGCGGGATCTGCCTTGGCGAAGGCGGCGACCTCGGCGATGGCTTCGGGGGCGACCACCGACCACGGCTGCAGGGTGTCGGCCGTGAACGCGCTCACACGCTCCCCGAACTGCGCGGCGAGCCGGTCGTGGATGCCCTGGGCGTCCATCTACTTCCGCGACTCGAGGGCCATCGACGCGCCGACCAGGCTGCCCATCGAGGCGCCGCGGCGGCGCAGCACGTGATCTTCCTGGATCCGCTCCTGCAGCTTCATCACGCCGTACAGGAGCGCTTCCGGGCGCGGAGGGCAGCCGGGCACGTAGACGTCGACGGGAACGACCTCGTCGACGCCCTTCAGCACGTGGTAGCCGTGCTTCCAGTAGGGGCCGCCGTTATTCGAGCACGAGCCCATCGAGATCACGTACTTCGGCTCCGGCATCTGCTCGAAGAGGCGCTTCACGCGGGTAGCCATCTTCAACGTGACCGTGCCGGCGACGATCATGAGGTCGCTCTGCCTCGGGGTGCCGCGCGGGATCATCCCGAAGCGGTCCCAGTCGTAGCGGCTGGCCCCGGTGGCCATCATCTCGATCGCGCAGCAGGCGAGGCCGAAGGTCATCGGCCACAGACTGGACTTGCGTGCCCAGTTGACGACGTTGTCGACGGTGGTGAAGACGAGGCTGGTCTCCGAGAAGCGGGCCTGGATGGGGCCGGTTATTTCCATCAACCGATACTCCTGTCCTCGGGGCGCACCCACTCGAGGTCGCCCTTGCGCCAGACGTAGGCCAGGGCCACCACGAGGATGGCGATGAAGATGAGTCCCTCGACAAAGGCCAGCATGCCGAGCTCGCGGAAGACCACCGCCCACGGGAGCAGGAAGACCGCCTCGACGTCGAAGATGATGAAGATGAGGGCGAACACGTAGAAGCGGATGTTGAACTGCACCCACGCCGACCCCGTCGGGTTCTCCCCGCACTCGTAGGTCGTCAGCTTCTCCTCGCTGAAGCGCGAGGGACGCAGGATGCTCCAGACGATCAGGTTCACGACGAGGAACCCGATCACGACGGCCAGGAACGAGAGGATCCCGGCATGCGCGGTGAGGAAGCCGCTGCTGGGCAGTTCGGCAGGCATGGGTCCCCCGGGGTTTGAATCCTGGTTAGCGGCGAAGCGCCGGCGAGACGTGCCGGCAACCGAACCGGACTCTAGCAAAAGGACCTCGCCAAGTAAACGGAGGCGGCGGCGCAGGGGCGGCTGTTAGGATCGCGAGGCTTGCGATCGATCGCCCTTCGCCCGCGTGACGTGCTGCTCGTCCTGTCGGTGGCCTTGGCCATCGCCGCCGCGCATCTTCTTTATATGCGGCAGGACGGGGACCTCACCGTCCAGGCCCAGCTCAACGAGCGGTTCGCGGAGCGGCCCATCGCGGTGGCATTCGAGAAGTACCCCCGTTTGCGGCCGCCGCTGTACCCGATGGCATTGTGGGCGGCCCGGCGCGTCGGACTCTCCGCGCCCGCGTTCCAACTGGCCGTCTTCGACGCCCTTCTGATCGGGCTGGCGCTGTACGGGCGCCGCTTCCTGCGCGCAGTTCATCCTGCGTTCCTCGTGCTCGGGTTCGCGGTCGCGCACTTCAACCACGTGAACCTCTACCAGCGGACCGCGGAGACGCTGTTTGCTCCGCTGTTGTTCGTGTTCGCGGTCCTGCTGTGGCGTTACCGCGAAACTTCGAAGGGCGCGGGATGGTTGGGAGCGGTGGTGTCCGCTTTATGCGTGACGCGGCATTTCGGGCTGTTCCTTGCCGTGCCCCTGGCCGCCGCGCACGTGGCATTGCGGCGTGCGACCGAGCGCCGCCGTCGCCTCATCCACCTGGCGGTGGTTCTCGCGGTTGCTTTGGCGCCCATCGGCTACTGGATGTGGATCACCCACGATCAGACCGGGCTCTGGACCGGGGTCGATCGCACCCGCGAGCGCGATCTTCCCGAGTCGGTCGCCCACTGGAAGGACCTCGAAGGATTCGACGATCACCTGCGGCTGACGGCGACCACGCTCGTCGTCGATTTCTTCTCGCCGCGTGTCCATGGCGCGCTGGCGATCGTCACCCTGCCGCATCGCGCGACGGCGGTGGAGTGGGGAGCGATCGCGATCGCCTTTGCCGCCGCCGCAGCCTTCCGCGCCGGGCAGCGCGGGGGGTGGACTCGCGATTCCCGATTCCCTTCACCGGCGCGCACGCTCGCGGAAGTCGCGGCTGCCTATCTCGTCCTCACCCTCGCGCTCTGGACGGTCGGGAACAACGATCCCATCCATACGCGGTTCCTCTTTCCGATGTACCCGCTCTTGTGGGTGCTCGCGTTCCACGCGTACGACGCCGTCAAGCGGGGCGCGTCGTGGTGGGAGCGGCTGCCGTGGCTGCTCCTTTACGCAGGGTTCGTGGCCGTGCAGGCCTCGCGCAGCTGGCGCGCCGAGGCGTTGCCGGTCCGCTACCTCTGGTAGTGGCCTAGAACCACGCGGGACGGCACGTCGACCGGTATGCGCCACCTTGCCGTCGGATGAAATTGTCCGACGTGAGGATGTCGTACTGATCGTTGAACTGGTTGCTGCTCTTTACGCCCAGCTCTTCGCCGTCGTAGTACCCGCACACGCCGTTCTTCGTGATCGCCTGCGCGACGCGATTCACGTAGCGCGTGGGATCGACGACCTGGTAGCAGTTGGCGCAGCCGCCGCGCGTCCGGTTCAGATTGAAGGCCTGGGGATCGGTGCGCACCACCTCGTCGATCGCCGCCTCGACCCTGGCCAGGAACGTCTGCGCCTGCATGCTGCAGTTCTCGTTGAACGTTCCCGCGGGTAGCGGACACGTTCCGCCGCCACCACCCCCGCCGCCGGGGGCAGGAGTCGGGTTGCCGGGCGCGGGAGCCGCCGGGGGCGGCGTGGCCGCCGGGACGGGGATGACGATGACGGGCGGGGCGACCGGAGCCGCGACCGGGTTCACCGGCGTCTCCTCTTCCGGCAGCTCTTCCGTGATCGTCCGGCAGGCGACGAACGACAGGCCGATCAGCACAGCGGAAAAAGCGAAGCGTGCGCGCATTGCAACCCCCTCGACTGGAACTTGAGGATCCTAAGGCTAACCGACGATAATCTCAAGCGTAATGTTCATGGCGTGATCGGGATCACGCGACCTTCCATGGCCAACGAACCTCGCCCCACGGACGTGCCGGCGCCCGAGGGCGGGGTTTCGTCCATGCGCGCCGCTGCGGTGATGCTGGCGGTGGGCGCGCTGGCGGCCCCCTTCGTCTTCCATCACTACGACGTCGTCGATTGCTTCCTGACCTGGGCCCGCGCGTCCGGCGGGACGCGTCCGTGGGCGATCTATCGGACCGACTTCCGTACCGACTGCGATTACCCCCCGGTCGTGCCCTACATCCTGACCCTCGTCGAGGCGGCGCGCCGGGCGCTCGGAGCGGGCGAGGTGAGCGGGACGACGGTCCTTCTCCTGAAGCTTCCGAACCTGCTGGCCGCCGCCGCCCACGCCCCGCTGTGCGCCCTGGGGCTGCGTCGTCTCTTCGGCTCCGCGCCGGCCGGCCGCGTCGCGATCCTGCTCGCGGTTTCTCCTGCGCTCTTCGTGAACGCCGCCCTCTGGGGGCAGTTCGACGCGCTCCTGTCGCTGCTGGTGATGGGCGCCGCAATCGCGCTCCTGAACGGTCGCCCGGTATGGGCGGGCGCCGCGCTGGGCCTGGGGCTGGCCACGAAGCTGCTGGCGGTGGTGGCGGTGCCGCTGGCGCTGGTGTGGGTTCTGAAGCGATCGGGTGCGCGCGGCGTCGTCACCGGCGCCATGACGGCGGTGGCGGTGATGGCTGCGTTGTGGCTGCCGTTCGCGCTTGCCGGGGCGGGCGCTCCGGTCGCCGCCGCCTACGCGGGCGCGGTGGACTATTACCCGTTCCGCACCATCGAGGCATACAACGGCTGGTACGTCCTCGACCGCTTCGACATCTTCGTGCGCGGGTTGGCCTCCCGCGACGCGCGCCTCGATACACGGGCCGCGTTCGGGATCGTGACCTACCGCCACCTCGGGCTGGCCGCGCTCTCCGCCTACACGGCGGCGCTGATGGCGCTGCTCTGGCGGCGTGGGACGCGTCACGCGCTCGCATGGACCCTGGTCATGCAATTCTTCGCATTCTTCATGCTGCCGACGCAGATGCACCAGCGGTACCTGCTGCCGGCGGCGGTGCTGGCAGCCCTGCTCGTTCCGCTCTCGGCGGCGGGGCGCGCTCTCTTCGTGCTCCTCGCGGTGACGGCGACGCTGAACCAGGGGCTCGACCTGGGTCGCGCAGTGCTCGAGCAGGCGCTCGTCGTCGATTCGCTTGCCGTCGCGGATCCTCCAGGCTGGCGCAGCGCCATCCGCGTTGCCGCGACGCTGGTGGCAATCGCGAACGTCGGCGGCTTTGTCTGGGCGACGGCGATCCTGCGGCGGGAGACGGCGCGTCGAGGCGTCCTCGCGGAAGGGCCGCCCTGAGCGGCGCCGCGTTCCTGCGCGCCCTGTTCGCGCTGGCCCTCGCCCCGCTGGCTCTCGGCCTCGTCGTCGTCACCTACCAGGACGCGGTGATGACGCACCTGCCCGCACGGCTGGCGATGTTGGCCCAGATGCGAGCGGGCGAGTTCCCCTTCCTGCATCCCTATCAGTCGTTCGGACAGCCCCTGGCCGGCAACCCGAACTTCGGGACCTTCTTTCCCGACACGCTCCTGTTCCTCGTTCTCCCGCCGTCGGCGGCGTTCGGAATGCGATTCGCGCTCGCCGCCCTCCTCGCGTTTGTCGGCGCGCGGCGGTGGGCCCGTGTCGAAGGCGCCACTCCGTTGGCGGCCGAGGTGTCGGGATACGCGTTCGCGCTGTCGGGCGTGTACGTGTCCGCGTGGCGCTTCTACAACACGGGGATCGCGCTGGCCCTCGCGCCGTTCGTGCTGGCGGCCGTTGTCCGCGCGCTACAGGCCGGTGGCGACCCCCGCTTGCGGCGGCGCGCCATGGCGGGCACCGCCGGATGGTCCGCCCTCGAGCTGCTCGCGGGGGAGCCGGTGGTCGCGCTCCTCGTCGCCGTCGCGGTCACGCTTCGCTTCGCGGCGCACGCCACGGGCGACGATGGCCGCGACGTCTCTGGCGCCGCCTTCGCCGCCAACCCGGCGCGCAGCGCAGGAACGATCGCCGGGGGCGCGCTCGTCGCGTTGCTGATTGCCGCGCCGCAAATCGCCGCGACATGGCAGAGCTTTACCGGCTCGACTCGCGACGTCGCGCCGTTTTCCTTCGCCGTCGCCACGGGGACGTCGGTCCACGGCGCCCGTCTCCTCGAGCAGGTGATCCCCTTCCCGTTCGGCCGGCCCGATCTCACCGGCCCCCTCGGGTTCCACGGCCATCGTTTCTACGACAACCACGCGCCGTATCTCTGGACGCTGCACATCGGATGGGCGGTGGTGGCGCTGCTGTTGCGGTACGGCCGGCCGTTGGCCCGCGGCGAGCGCGTGTGGTGGGTCACGGCGGCAGGCAGTGTCGTCCTCTCGCTGGGGTATCACCTGCCGGGAGCGCGGATGCTGTCGGAGGCGCTTTCGCTCGGCGGCCGCGTGAGATTTCCCGTGAAGTGGTGGTACCTGGTGGCCCTTTGTCTGATCGTCCCCGTCGCACGGGCGGTGGATCGTCTGCAGGAGGCAGGCTCCGCCTGGGATCGCCGGCGGGCGATCGTCGCGGGAGTGCTCGGCGTGGCCGCGCTGATCTCCCTGGCTGCCGTCGATCTTCGCACCCCTCTCGCGATGACGGCCGCCGTCGTCTCGGTGGCCGCGGCGGCGCTCGTCGTCACGACCACCACGTCCTCGTCGTGGCGAATCCCATGGGTGGTGGCGGTGTCGCTGGCCGTCGCGCACGTTCCATTGGTGATGGCGCTGCTCGATCGGGTGCCGCGGGGACCCTCGCCGCTTGCTGGCGGCCGCCTCTTCGAGCGCGTGGTCGCCGACGCGCATCCCGTCGATCGCGGTGAGAGGACGGGCCACACGCGCGACTTCTTCCGCCGCGCGACGCCCGAGTTGTGGGCGGTGGCGGGCGGGATCGGCGGCATCGGGTATGCGTTCGACCGCGACCCCGACGGCAGCTACCTGGATGGCGATCGCGCCGCACGCAAGCGCATCGACGACCAGTCCTGGCCCGAACGCGCGGAGGAGCTGCGTCGCGGGGGGGTGCGCTACGTGGTCACCGATGACGTGCTACCCGCGCCGTACCGCATGCTCAGGAGACAGGGGGTGACGGCAGCGCTGTACGAGCTGGACTCACCAGCGCCCTCCGTCCGCCTGGACGGGGCGCCCGGCGCGATCCGGGCGGTTCGAGAGGACGTCGCCCGTCTCGCGGCGACGGTAGAGACCGCCGCGCCCGCGACACTGGTGTGGACACGCACCGCGTTTCCGGCCTGGCGGGTCACGGTGGACGGCCAGCCGGCGGAGATCGCCGTTGCCGATGGCCACCTCATCGGCGTGCCGATTCCCGCCGGGTCCCATCAGGTCGAGATCTGGTGGCCCGCGACCCCGGTCGTCATCGGCTTCGCGCTGGCGGCGATCGGCCTTCTGATCACGGCCGTGCTCGCCTGGCGCCGCTAGTGCTGTTCCTGGTCGCGCTTCTGCAGGTGGCCGCGTCTCCCTCGCCCTCGCCGTCCCCGCGGCCCATCAGCGAAACCGCCGAGAAGGTCATCGACCGCCTCGAGGCGGAGCGCAAGGACCCCTGCCTGAAGGCGGCGCGTGAGAACGTGCCCTGCTTTCCGGTGAAGTCGGAGAAGAAGGCGTTCGACGCCTCGGTCCGCCAGTCGCTCGGAATTCCGGATGATCCGAAAAAGCCGACCCCGGACAGCCCGCCGACGCGCGACGAGATGGACGAGCATCGCACCGCTCCGCCGGGGAAGCCCGCGGTGAGCGTGACCATCGATCCGGTATGCGTCGGCAAGTCGGCGCTCAAGCGGCTGCGCGGGCGGAACGACGTCTACTACCTGTACCGCGTGCGCGACACCCACGGGGAGCGCGTCATCCTCGTCGACCGTCGGATGGACGCGTCGCGATTCCAGGGCGACATCGCGTTTCTCGGGAAGTTCGACGGCGAGTGCGAGGCGCAGGCGGCGTATCGGCGCGAGCAGCGCCGCTCACCCCCGACGAGCCCAGCCCCCTAGTCGGTCACCGTGCTGCAGGATCGCCAAGGGCGGCCAGCTCTTCCGGCGTGATACGGAACAGCAGATGGCTGTACCCGATGTGAGCGGCGGGACGGAAGTTCTCGCGGAGCCAGCGGTACTTCTCGGGCTCGAGGATCCCGACCAGCGCGTTCGCGCCCACCACGATGTCGCCGGGCTGCGGCGCGTCCGGCTCGACCACGAGACGGAGCTCGGGATGGCGGCGCTGGAAACGGTCGATGAAATAGGAGTGGTCTTCCCACTCCAGGTTCGAGTCGGCCAGGTAGCGGTACGCGTTCACCCGCGGTCCGATGAGCTCGTTGAAATACGCGATCGAGTGCGGGTGGTACGAAACCGCTGAGACCGCGGCCCATCCGGCCATGGCCCAGGGCAGCCACGGTCGACGTCCGGCGTCCGCTCCCGCTGCGCCCGCGATGATGACGAGGAAAGGCAGCGCCGGCATCACGTACCGGATGCCGAGCTGGGGGTCGACGAACAGGCTGAAGACCACGACCACCAACGCGGCCGGCATCAGCAGCATCCACATGACCTGTCGCGACGAGCGCAGGCGCCAGAGCGCGAGCGCAATCAGCACGAACGTCGCCAGCGGCGTCTTGAGCAGGATCATGAGCGGGAACGCGTACCAGCGTCCGTCGCGGTTCAGCTCACCGAGCACGTAGTTGGCGCCGCGGCCCACATAGGGATCCTCCTGCAGCACCCGCGAATAATCGAGCCCGAGGGCGAACGTGCGCGGCAGCGGAATCGGTAGCCATGAAGGGAGCTGCCTGAAGGCGCCGCTCTGCCACTGATACGTCCCCGCCGTCTGGAAGCTCCCGTCGAAGAGGTAGGCGAGATTGAGTCCGGCGAGCGCGGTGCCGGCCGCGATCAGCAACAGGCCCAGGCGCCGCCGGGTGTCGACGGCGGAGACGACGATCGGCGTCATGAGCACGAGAATCGGCGCCGCGAGCACGCCGGTGAATTTCGCCGCCAGGGCCCCCGCCACGGCCAGCCCCGCGAAGACCGCCCATCGCGCACGCCCCGTGCCCAGCGCCTTCCAGAAGGTGTACACGGCCAGCGTCATGAGCAGCGTCACCTGGACGTCCGACGTCACCTGCTTGCCGTGGCCGAGGAACGTCGGCTGGAAGGCGTACAGCACGAGGGCGAGCAGCGCGGCGCGCGCGCCGAAGAGCTCACCCGACCATCGGAAGACGAGGGCGCCGAGGGCCAGCGTGAAGACCATCGTGGGAAGACGGGCCATCAGGCGCCCGCGTTCGCTCGCGTCGAGCACCTTCAGACGGCAGCCGTCGCCGTGGCACCCGATCGCGTTCAGCGCCAGAACGGGCATGCGCTGCCCGCGCATTTCCGCCGACGGTCCTTCGGTGAGGAAGCGATGCCCGTAGGCGAGATTGTCGAACTCGTCGTAGACGAGCTTCTTGTGCAGGCTTCCAGTCACGAGCAAGGCGGCCATCGCAGCGAGCAACAAGGCGGGCGCGAGCCGCATGGGGCGGGCGATCGTATCACTGCCCGGGAAGCGCGGTTGCCCGCCCGCGCTGCGCCCTGCTAGACTCTTTTCATCGTTCCCCGCCACTGCCGGCGTAGCTCAGCGGTAGAGCAGCTGATTCGTAATCAGCAGGTCCACGGTTCAAATCCGTGCGCCGGCTCCAGCCTGTCGACTCGCTACGAGCACCGCCGAGATGGGGCATCGGCGCCTGACTTCCTCCGAGTCGCGACGATAGCGTGACCTCGAAACCCACGACGGCCGCACGCTTCGTGCTCGTGAACCACAGCGGTCAAAGAGCCCACATCCATGCGCCGCTTCCGGTCCGAACCCTGGCTGGCCGCGCTGCTGGCGCTCGCCGCCCTCTCCTTCGCCTACCGGGTCGGCAAGATCGCCTACAAGGGGCCGTTCCACGACTACCGCGTCATGCTCCGGGGCACGCAAGCGCTCCACCACGATCTTCCGCTGCACGACGTCGAGGGGATGAGCCGGGAGCCGTTCGCGGCCTACTACAAATCCGCTGACCGGAGTGGTGAACTCGAAGCGATACAAATGGCTCCGCGACAACTTCGAGCCGATCGGACACATCGCTCATTGCTATCTGATCTTCGACGTGCCGGATTCGCGGCTGAGCGAGATCGAACGCGCCGTCCCCGCGGAGTGAGTCGCGACAAGGCCCGCGCCGCGACGATCTAGTCGAGGCCGCCGATCGGCGCGATCCGGTGCGCCGGTCCCACGCCGTGGTCGAGGGCCTGCCGCACCCGGGACAGGAGCGCGGCGACGCTGAACGGCTTCTCGAGGAACATCGTCCCGGAGTCGAGGACCCCGTGATGAGCGATGACGTCGTTCGTGTATCCCGACATGAAGAGGACCCGGAGGTCGGGCCGCACCGTGACAAGGGATTCCGCCAGCACGCGGCCGTTCATTCCCGGCATCACGACGTCGGTGACGAGCAGGTGGATGGGGGCGGGATGATGGCGCGCGATCTCGATCGCCTGGGACGCTCCGCCTGCGTCGAGGATCTGGTACCCGTGCCCTTCCAGGATCTCGCGCGCGATGGCGCGCAACGAGCCCTCGTCTTCCACGAGCAGGATGGTCTCCCATCCTCTGGCCGGGAGCCGCGCGTCCACCAGGATCTGCGGGGTCGGAGGCTCGTCGACTCGGGGCAGGCAGATCCTGAACGTCGTGCCCACGCCGACCGTGCTCTCGACCCAGACGTGGCCGCCGGCCTGCTTGACGATGCCGTACACGAGGGAAAGCCCGAGCCCGGTGCCCTTGCCCTGCTCCTTGGTCGTGAAGAACGGCTCGTAGATCTTCGAGAGGATGTCTCCGGGGATCCCGCATCCGTCGTCGGTGACGGACAGCATCACGTAGTGCCCAGCGGCCATCGGCTCGTGGCCGGCCACGTTCATCGCGTCCCGCTCGACGTTGGTGGTCTGGATGCGTAGGCTGCCGCCGTCCGGCATCGCGTCGCGGGCGTTCACGCACAGGTTCACCACCACCTGCTCCATCTGCCCCGGGTCCACCCGCACCTGCCCGAGGTCCGCGGCGGGCACGATGGCGAGGTCGATGTCTTCGCCGATCAGGCGGCCGAGCATCTTCTCCACATCCGAGACGAGTACGTTCAGGTCCACCACCTTCGGCTCGACGACCTGCTTGCGCGAGAAGGCCAGCAGCTGGCGGGTGAGGCTCGCCGCTCGCTGCGCGGCGGCGACGATCTGCTCGAGCTTCCGGCGCTCCGGCCCCGCGGCGTGCCGCAGCAGCAGCTCGGCGTACCCGAGGATGACGCCGAGCGCATTGTTGAAATCGTGGGCGACGCCTCCGGCCAGGCGCCCGACCGCCTCCATCTTCTGCGACTGCAGGAGCTGCGCTTCCAGCAGCCGCTTCTCGCTGACGTCGCGGGCGAGCACGAGCCGCGCGCGCCGCCCGTGGAACTGGATGGGGCTCGTCGAGCCCTCGACCTCGATCGGCGTGCCGTCCTTGCGGCGGTGCTTGACGTGTACGGCGGGCAAGCTCGGCACGTCGGGCATGGTCCTCACGTAGTCGAGGAGGGCGGCGACCTCTTCCGGGGGACGGATGTCCTTGATCGTCATGGCCAGGAACTCGTCCCGCGAGAACCCGTAGAGGAGCACCGCGGCGTCGTTCACGGCGAGGAAGGCCAGGGTCTCCGCGTCGAAGACCCACATCGCGTGGGGGTTGCCGTCGAACAGCGGGCGGTACTCCTCGGCCAGGGCGCGGAACTGCTCGACGCTCGCCCTCAGGGCTTCTTCGGCGCGTTTGCGCTCGGTTACGTCGCGCGAGGTCCCGACGACGAACTCCACGGTCTCGTCCTGCCCGAAGGTCGGCGAGAAGATGTAGTCGTAGTAACCCTCCACCCCGGCTGCGTTCACGAAGCGTGTCTCGCCGGTCACGGACACTCTCGACTCGACGACTTCCGCGACCTCGCGCTGGAGCCTCCGCGCCAGCTCTTCGGGGTAGCCCAGCTCGGCGAGGTTCCTGCCCACGACGTCGTCCAGCGTCATTCCCCACGTCTCGAGGAGCGCCCGGTTGGCGAAAACGAACCGCCCGTCCACGCCGAGGACGTACGCGAAGTCGCGCATGCTCGAAAGCGTCGTCTGGAGCATCCGCTCGCGGCGGTTCGTCCGCTCGGCGAGATCGTGCAGGGCCTGCGCGGACGCGATGCGCTCGGAGATGTCGGACGAGATCCCGATGATGCCGGTGAGGTCTCCGTGATCGTCGAGGATCGGCGAGGTGGCGGTGGATACCGGGAAGCTGCTGCCGTCGCGGCGTCGAACGAGGAACTCACCGCTCCAGCTCAGCCCCTGGCGGAGCCGCGCCATGATTTCCGTGGCCTGGGCCCGCGTCGCTTCCGGCACGGTTACGTCGAGGATGTCCCGGCCGAGCATCTCGCCCGACCCCCAGCCGTACAGCTCTTCCGCGCACCGGTTCGCGTAGGTGACCTGTCCCGCGAGGTCGGTGGCGATCACGGCCTGTCCGATGCAATCCAGCATCTGCGCCTGGACACGAATGGCCTGCTCCGCCGCCCGCCGCGCCGAGACGTCCTGACAAGTGCCGATGGCGCGCAAGGGTTTTCCCCGCTCGTCGAAGAAGGTCTGCCAGCGCTCGGCGACGAACTTGACCCGGTCGTCGGCCATCACGATCCGGTGCTCGATCGACTGGGGAACGGAGGAGCCGACGGATCCCGCAAATGCCGCTGCGACCGCATCGCGGTCATCGGGGTGCACGATGTCGAGGAAAGCGCCGTGGGTGGGCTGGAAGCCGGCGGCGTCGATCTCGAAGATGCGGAATGTTTCCGTGGACCAGGTCACCTCGAGAGTCGCCAGGTCGGTTTCCCAGCTCCCGACGCCGGCGACGGACTGGGCGGCGAGCAGGCGCGCGCGCTCCCCCTTCAGCTGGCGGACGAGCTCCTCGTGTGTTCGCCGGGCGTCCTCGCTCTCCCCGGGACTTGCGACTGTGGGCTCCCTCACGCGATCACCTCGCCGCCCCGCGCGACGAGGGTGAGGTTGCCCCGGCCAGCAGCACCCGCATTCCGGCATCTCAACACGCGGGCGCGGCTGGCGCTGAGCAAAACAGGACAGGAGGACCATTTTGTGGTCCAAGGCGCTACCAGGCGGACGGCTTGTAGTCCTTCAGGAACTTGCCCCAGACGTGCAGGCCCGTCAGAAGGCCGTAGAAGAACGGGTCGCAGATCCGCGCCGCCCCGTCCACGATGTCGAGCGGCGGCTGGAAGTCGAGCTCGTCGCGCTTGCGGGTGGCGTGCATCGCGGGGTCCTCGTCGGTGACCCAGCCCGTGTCCACGGCGTTCATGTGGATGCCGTCGCGGACGTAATCCTTCGCCGAAGTCAGCGTCATCATGTTGAGCGCGGCCTTGGCCATGTTGGTGTGGGGATGGCGGTCGGTCTTGGTGCCGCGGGAGAAGATCCCCTCCATCGCGGAGACGTTCACGATGTGCTTGTCGCCGGTGCGGTCGCGCGCCATGAGCGGCTTCAGCTTGCTGCAGAGGATGAAGGGGGCGACCGCGTTGATGAGGTGCACCTCGAGCATCTCCGGCGTCGCCACCTCGGCCAGGGTCAGCCGCCAGGTGTTGCGCGTGCGCAGGTCGACCTGCTGCAGGTCGACGTCGAGCGCGCCCTGGGGGAAGAGGTCGACGCGCCTGGTGGCGTCGTCGTAGGCGTACGAGATCTGCGAGAGCTGCGCCGATTCCACGAGGCCGATGCCGGAACCGCCTCCGTGCCACGCGTCGAGGCCGGTGGCGTCCGCGGAGCCGTGGTGCGCGAGGCGCGGCGCGCCGGAGAGCACGCCGACGCATTCTTCATGGGAGCGCAGCAACGGGCGGAGCTCGCCGGGCAGCTCGGATGGCCGGCGGGCCTCGAAATCGAGGAGGTGCGAGTAGAACTCGGGAGGGCGGCGCACGGTCTGGCAGGCGTTGTTGACGAGGATGTCGAGGCGGCCGAGCGTCTGTTCGAGATGGCGGGTGAACATCTCCACGGAAGGGGAGTGCCGCAGGTCCAGGCCGTGGATCTGCAGCCGGTCCTTCCAGTCGTCGAAGTCGGTCTCGCGCGCGTAGCGCTGCGCGGCGTCGTGAGGGAACCGCGTGGTGGCGACGACCGTCCCCCCGGCGCGCAAGACCTTGAGCGCGGTCTGGAAGCCGATCTTCACCCGGGCCCCCGTGATCACCGCGACGCGGCCGTCGAGGGGAACGGACTGGAAGCGCTTGTCGTAATTGAACGACGCGCAGTCCGCGCACAACGCGTCGTAGAAGAAGTGCAGCCGCGTGAAGTCCGTCTTGCAGACGTAGCAGCTCTTCGGCTTCTTGAGCGTCGGGCCGTCGGCGTCGCCGGCTTCCGTGGCGGCAGTGATGCGCGCCGGAGCGGGGGCGACGAAGACGGGAGACTGGCGCGCGGCGCGGATGCCCGCCGTCGCGCGGGTGTCGCGATCGTGCGCCTGCTCGCGCTGCTTTTTCCGGCGGCGGAACTCCTTCACCAGCCTCGTCGCCTCGTGGCGGGCGGGACGCGAGGCTCGCCCCGCGGCGAGGATCAGCGCCTGCCGCGCCTCCGCCGGAACGTCGGCGAGCAGCGCGCGGTCTTCGACGATCGTCTCCAGCAAGGCAATGGCGACGCGGACGTCTTCGAGGGAAATGGGGCCGGGCACAAGGCCAAGATAATGACCGACGGCTGCGAACGCAACT
>Ga0136617_10000209_pt1 | contig 45947 bp, 44 predicted proteins | sample AntDrymUQ3222106_2_FD_129672 | JGI IMG/M metagenome (GOLD analysis project Ga0136617, IMG submission 129672) | Polar desert sand microbial communities from Dry Valleys, Antarctica - metaG UQ322 (21.06) | ecosystem: Environmental > Terrestrial > Soil > Desert | place: Antarctica: Dry Valley... | reverse complement strand
GCGCCTGGGTCGCGGCCCTACTGCCTGATCGACTACTTCCCCGAGGACTTCGTCTGCTTCATCGACGAGTCCCACCAGACCGTGCCCCAGATCGGGGGCATGCACGAGGGCGACCGCTCGCGCAAGCAGACGCTGGTCGACTACGGCTTCCGGCTCCCGAGCGCGCTCGACAACCGCCCGCAGACCTTCTCCGAGTTCCTGACGATCTCGCCGCAGCTCGTGTTCGTGTCGGCCACCCCGGGTCAGTACGAGCGCGGCCACTCCGCACGGGTGGTGGAGCAGATCGTGCGGCCGACGGGCATCGTCGACCCCGAGGTCGACGTGCGCGAGACACGCAACCAGATCGACGACCTGATGGGGGAGATCCGCGCGCGCGTCGAGCGTGACGAGCGCACGCTGGTGACCACGCTGACCAAGAAGATGAGCGAGGACCTGACGGACTACCTGCTCGAGATGGGCTTCAAGGTCCGCTACCTGCACTCCGAGATCGACACGCTCGAGCGGATCCAGATCATCCGCGAGCTGCGCCTGGGCGAGTACGACGTGCTCGTCGGGGTGAACCTGCTGCGCGAGGGGCTCGACCTGCCGGAGGTCACCTTGGTGGCGATCCTCGACGCCGACAAGGAGGGCTTCCTGCGCGGGGAGACCTCGCTGATCCAGACGATCGGGCGGGCGGCGCGCAACATCGGCGGCACGGTCCTCATGTACGCCGACAAGCAGACGGACGCCATGCGCAAGGCGATCGACGAGACCGACCGCCGGCGGGCGATCCAGGTCGCCTACAACGAGGAGCACGGGATCACGCCGGAGACGATCGTCAAGGGCATCTCCGACATCACCGAGTTCCTCATGGGCGACGCCAAGGTGCCGACCAAGCGCCGCCGCCGGACCGAGCGCCGCTCCGACATGTCACCGTCGGAGCTCGAGTCGACGATCGTCGAGCTCGAGGAGGAGATGCTGGCCGCCGCGGAGGAGCTGCGCTTCGAGTACGCGGCCAAGCTGCGCGACGAGATCCGCGAGCTGCGGCGCGACCTGCAGGAGGCGACCGCGCCCGGCTGAGCGCTGCCAATCCGGTTGCAGTCGGCGACCGGATGGCGCAGAGGGAATACCCTGGACGCGATGGCCACGCAGACCCGCGTCCCCGGCGCCGCCTCGTCCGAGGTGGACTTCGAGCTCGAGCGCTTCGAGCGGGCCGCCGACGGGCGGGTGGAGGTGGCCGGGCGCTGGTACGGGCTGCGCGGGCGGCGCTTCGTGCGTCCCGTGCTCAACCTGCAGGCCGACGGCGGGCGCCGGCGGCTGATCGCGCTGCTCGAGCACAAGCCATGGGCGGCCGACGACGGCAAGACGTGGATTGCCGCCTTCGCGTGGCCGCCCGGGGTGGTCGACGTCGAGGGCGCCGAGCTGGAGGTCGGCCCCGGCCTGGCCGTGACGCTGCCCGCGCCGGGCGCCGGCTCGTCGGCGCCGCGCGTGTCCGCGCTGCGGCGCATCCCCGCGCCCGCCGCGCGGCTGGAGATGACGCCGCCCGCCCCCCTGCAGTCCACGCCGCTGCGCCGCGACGCGCTGATCGCCTCCCAGGCCGAGCGCGAGGAGGCGAGCGCGGCGCGCGACCAGGCCGAGCGCCGGCTCACCGAGGCGCTGGGCGACCGCGACGACGCCCTCTCGCGCCGCGACGCGGCCCTGCGCGACGTCGACCGCGCGCTGGGCGAGCGCGACGAGGCCGTCATCGAGCGCGACCGCCTGCAGTCCGAGCTCGACCGGGTGAGCCACGAGCGCGACGTGTCGCGCGCCGAGCGCAACCGCGCCCTGCGCGCACTCGAGGATCTCGAGCGCGACCGCGACGAGGCCGCCGCCGCCCGCGACGCCGCACGCGGTGAGCTCTCGCGGGCGCTCCCGGAGCGCGAGCACGCGCTGCGCGAGCGCGACGCCGAGGCCGCCCGCGCCGACCAGGCCGAAGCCGAGCGCGACACCGCGTTCGCCGAGCGCAAGTCGGCGGTGGCGCAGCGCGACCGTGCGCGGCGCGAGCGCGACCGCGCGATGCGCGCGGTGGGCGTCGAGCCGCCGGCCGACGGGGCGGGGCCGCTTCCCGGGCACGACGAGGACCTCGACACGCCGCCGTACTCGGCCGCCGGGCGCCCGGGCACGGCCGGCGAACGTCAACGGCGGCTGGGTAGGGAAGCGGGGCCCGGACCGCGCGGCAGGGCCGGACCAGACGGCGAGACCCGGAGGGACGCCGCGCCCCGCGCCGACGCGGCGGCGGACGGGCCCGCCGGGCGGGACGCCGCGTCCTCCGCGGCGCAGGACACTGCGGCGCCGCCCGCCGTCGGCGCCGGCTCGTTGCGCGACGCTCCGGCGGCGCCCGACGCCATCCCGGTCGCCGGCCCCGCCCGCGGTGTCGCCCTGCCGAGCCGGCCCCTGAAGCGGATCGGGTCGGCGCCGGCCGGTGCGGCGCCGGAGGCCAAGCCGCTGCTCACGCCGGTCGACGCCTCGCAACGGCGGCGACTCTCGCGCAACTCGCGCTCGACGCCGTCGGCGCCCGCGCGCTGGGCGGTGCGGCTGCTGGTGATGCTGCTGCTGACCGCGGTGCTGGTGGTGGGCGCGGTCATGCTGCTCGAACTTGTCTGACGGAGCACGCGCCGACGCGCTGCTGCGCTGGTACGCCGACGCGCGCCGCCCGCTCCCGTGGCGCACGACGCGCGACCCCTACGCGCTGCTGGTCAGCGAAGTGATGCTGCAGCAGACCCAGGCCGCCCGCGTGGTGCCCAACTACGAGCGGTTCCTCGCGCGCTTCCCGGACCCGGCCGCCCTGGCCGCGGCGCCCGCCCGCGACGTGCTGGCCGCCTGGAGCGGACTGGGCTACAACCGGCGCGCGCTCGCGCTGCACCGGGCGGCCGCGGTGGTGGCCGAGCACGGCTGGCCGGAGGTGCTGGAGACGCTGCCGGGCGTCGGCGCTTACACGGCCGCCGCGGTGGCCTCGTTCGCCTGGGACGCGCCGCGGGCGGCGGTCGACGTGAACGCGCGGCGGGTGATCGAGCGCTGGGACGGACGGCGCCTGTCGCCGCGGCCGCTGGCCGCTCGCGCCGCCGCGCTGCTGTCGGCAGACCGGGCGGCGGAGTGGAACCAGGCGATGATGGAGCTGGGCGCCACGCTCTGCACGGCGCGTGTCGCCCGCTGCGGCGCCTGCCCGGTCGCCGCCTGGTGCGCGACCACGGGCGCGCCGCCGCCTGCCCCGGAGCGCGCCGCCTCGCCGCGCGAGCGCTTCGAGGACACCGACCGCTGGGCGCGCGGCCGGCTGGTCGACGCGCTGGTGCACGGCACGCCCGAGCCGCCGCTGGCGCCCGCGCGCCGTGCACGCGTGGTCGCCGGCCTGCTCCGCGACGGGTTGGTGGTGCGCGGCGCGGACGGCGCGCTCGCTCCGCCCGGGTAGCCGGCCGGCGACACGCAGTGCACGTCGACGGCCGCTCGCCTCGCCGCCTGGCCGTTCGGCCTGCGGCCCGCGTCCGCGGCGACGCGCGGTGAACGTCAACGGCGGCTGGGTAGGGGAGCGGGTCCAACGGTTGCTCGCGGCGATTGGCGACCTGTGCACCGTAGGGTGCTCAACTCGCCACTCGTCGAGATCATCGCCTGCGCCGGCTTCCTCGTCTCCCTACCTGCCGCCGTTGACGTTCGCCGGGCGCCACGGGGCGCCTGCTTGGATGGAGGGGTGCCGCCCGACGCCGCCACCGCCGTCAGCGCCACCGCCGAGGAGGCCGCCTTCGCGCGGGGACTCGGCCTCGTGGCCACCGACCTCGACGGCACGATCGTCCGCTCCGACGGCGCCGTAGCGCCGCGCACCCTGGCCGCGTTCCGGGCCTGCGCGGAAGCCGGCGTGCACGTGGTCTTCGTCACCGGGCGCCCGGTGCGCTGGACCGCTCCGCTCGCCGCCGACGCCGGCCTCACCCAGCCGGTGGTGTGCGCCAACGGCGCAGTGGTCTACGACCTCGGGTCCGAGCGCGTGCTGCGCCGCCGCGCGCTCCCGCCGGCGGCCGTGCTCACCGTGGCCGGGCGCCTGCGGGAGGCCCTGCCCGCGATCGCGTTCGCGCTGGAGAGCGGCAGCGGCTTCCGGCGCGAGTCCGGCTACGTCCCGCGCTTCGACACCGGCCTGGAGCAGGCCGTCGGCTCGCTGGAGGACCTGCTCGAGCACGATCCGATGGTCCTCAAGGTGCTGGTCCGCTGCCCGGGACAATCGAGCGACGAGCTGCTCGCGGTGGCGCGCGAGGCGGTGGACGGCGTGGCGCACGCCACGCACTCCGACCCGGGCGGCTCGCTGGTGGAGATCTCGGCGGCCGGGGTGAGCAAGGCCTCGACCCTGGCCGACCTCGCGGCCGAGCTCGGCGTGGGTGCCGCCGGCGTGGCCGCCTTCGGCGACATGCCCAACGACCTCGAGCTGCTCGCCTGGGCGGGTCGCGGCTACGCGATGGCCAACGGCCACCCCGAAGCCAAGGCGGCGGCCGACTCTGTGGCGCCGCCCTGCGAGGTCGACGGCGTCGCGCAGGTGATCGAGCGGCTGCTCGCCGCGCGGGCCTAACCCGGCCGCTGCAGCGCGGCGAGGATCGCCGCGTGGACCTCGAGTGGGGTAGTGCCCAGCCGGCGCAGCACCCGCTCGACCTGGCGATCGCCGACCCCGACGGCGCCGAGCAGCACGTGCTCCGCGTCGATCCGGTTGTGGCGCAGGGTCAGCGCCTCGCGCAGCGACTGCTCGAGCGCGCGCTTGGCGGTGCGCGTGAAGCGCACCGTCGCGCCGCCGCGCCGGCTCCCGCGCCGGCGCGGGCCGTCCGTCCGGGTGGTCGCCAGGGCGCCGCGGCCGAAGCTCTCCTCGACCCGCTCGCGCACGGCGTCCAGGTCGATGCCCAGCGTGGCGAGCGCCTCGGCGTCGCTCGGCTTCACCTCGCTCGCCGTCGAACGGAGGCCGTCCGGGTCGAGGCTGAGCGCCGCCAGCGCCGCCACCGGCGCCGGCCCGGCGGCCCGCACCGCTCCGATCAGCACGTGCACGCATCCGATCCGCTCGGCGCCCTGCGCGCGTGCCTCCTCCTGGGCGAGGACGGTCGCCTCGCGGGCGCCGTCGCTGAATCGCTCGAACATCAGGATCCCCTCCGCAGCCGCCGGCCGCCGCTGCCGTGCTTCTTGTGCACCGCCTGTCTGCTCACGCCCAGCACCTCCGCGATCTGCTGCCAGCTCCAGCCCTCGTCGCGCGCGTTGCCCACCTGCAGCTCCTCGAGCGACTCGAGCAGGTCGCGCAGCGCGGCCACCGCCGCGAGGCCTTCGGCGGGGTCGGGACTGGCGGTGGCGCTCGCCAGCTGCGTCGCTCCGGTCATGCGTGTCAATCTACGTTGACAGGCCGGCGTTGTCAACCGGCGTTGACACGTCCGGAGCGCCGTATGCTCGAAGGGATGGACCACGAGGCGATCGAGGCGCGGCTGCGCCGCACGGCCGGCGGCTTCGAGGCCGCCCAACGGCCCGAGGCGGTTCCCGCGGCGGCCGAGGCGCTGCTGGCGCAGCTCGGCACGCTCCAAGCCGAGCTCGACCGGCTCGCGGCGGAGCTGCGCGCCTCCGCCGCGAAGCTCGACGCGGCCGCCGGCGAGTGAGCGCCGCTCCGCCCGAGCTCGGCGCGCTGCACGAGCGCGCCGGCGTCATGGCGCAGCTCGATCGGATCGGCGCGCTCCTGTTCTGGGACCAGAACACGATGATGCCGCCCGCCGGCGCGCCGGCGCGCGGCGACCAGGCCGCCGCGCTGGAGACCGTCAGCCACGAGAAGCTCACCGCTCCCGAGCTGGGCCGGCTGCTCGACGCGCTCGAGCCCTGGGCGGCTGACCAGGACCCCGACGACGACGACGTGCGCCTGATCGCTGAGCTGCGCCGCGACGTGGAGAAGGCGGTCCGCGTGCCGGTGCGGCTGGCCGCCGAGCTCAGCCGCTCCGCCGCGCTCGGGCAGGCGGCGTGGATGGAGGCCCGCGCCGCCGCCGACTTCTCCCGCTTCCGCGACGCGCTGGCCCGCCACCTCGAGCTGCGGGCCGAGTACATCGCCTGCTTCCCCGGCTTCGCCCACCCCTACGACGTGCTGCTCGACGACTTCGAGCCCGGCATGCGGACCGACCGCGTGCGCGCGCTGCTGCTCGAGCTGGCCGACGGCCTCGCACCGCTTGTCGCGGCGGCGGCTCCCGCGCCCGACGGCGCTCCGTTCGGAGGCGAGCACGACGTGGAGGCCCAGCGCCGCGCGGTGATGGACATCCTCGAGGGCATCGGCTTCGATCCCGACCGCTGGCGCCTGGACGTCGCGCCGCACCCCTTCGCCCAGGGCGTCGCCGACGGCGACGTGCGCATCACCACCCGGTACGACCTGCACGACTTCGGCTCGGCCTACTTCGGGGCCCTGCACGAGTTCGGCCACGGCCTGTACGAGGCACAGATCCCCGCGCACCTGCGGCGCACGCTGCTCGGCCGTCCGGTCTCGCTCGGCGTGCACGAGTCCCAGAGCCGGCTGTGGGAGAACATCCTCGGGCGCGGGCGGCCGTTCTGCGCCTGGGCGCTACCGCGGCTGGCCGCCGCCCTGCCGGGCCGGCTGCGGGAGACCACCGTGGACCGCCTGTTCCACGACCTCAACGGCGTCCAGCCGAGCCTGATCCGCGTCGAGGCCGACGAGACGACCTACAACCTGCACGTCGTGGTGCGCCTCGAGCTGGAGCTGGCGCTCGTCGAGGGCGCGCTCGCGGTCGACGACCTCCCACACGCCTGGAACGAGCAGATCCACCGCCGGCTCGGGCTCGACGTCCCCAATGACGCGCAGGGCGTGCTGCAGGACGTGCACTGGGGCGCCGGGCTGATCGGCTACTTCCCGACGTACTCGCTCGGCAACCTCATGGCCGCGCAGTTCTGGGCGACGCTGCGCGCCGAGCTGCCCGAGGTCGACGCACTGGTCGCCGCCGGGGACTTCGCGCCGGTGCGCGAGTGGCTCGGGGCGCGCGTGCACAGCCAGGGGCGCCGGCACGCGCCGGCCGAGCTGCTGCGCCGGGTGACGGGCGAGGAGCTGGCCGTCGCGCCCTTCTTGCGGTACTTGCGGGAGAAGCTCTCCGACGCTGGCGTGATCGCCTCCGCCGAGCGAACGCCTGTTCGATGATTCCGTCCTCCCGCTCCGTACACTGGTTATGTGTCGCGGCAGGAGCAGATCGTGGTCACGGGCGCCCGTGAGCACAACCTCAAGGACATCGACGTGGCCCTGCCGCGCGACGCCCTGGTGGTCATCACCGGGCTGTCGGGCTCTGGCAAGTCCTCGCTCGCCTTCGACACCATCTACGCCGAGGGGCAGCGCCGCTACGTCGAGTCGCTGAGCGCCTACGCGCGCCAGTTCCTGGGGCAGATGGACAAGCCCGACGTCGACTCGATCGAGGGGCTCTCGCCGGCCATCTCGATCGATCAGAAGACGACCTCGCGCAACCCGCGCTCCACCGTCGGCACGGTCACCGAGATCTACGACTACCTGCGCCTGCTGTGGGCGCGGATCGGCAAGCCGCACTGCTTCAACTGCGGACGCCCGATCGCCGCGCAGTCGGCCGAGCAGATCATCGACCAGATCATGGCGCTGGCCGAGGGGACGCGGTTCTTGGTCCTCGCCCCGATCGTGCGCGGGCGCAAGGGCGAGTACGGCAAGCAGTTCGCCGAGCTGCGCGCCGAGGGCTTCACGCGCGTGAAGGTCGACGGCGAGGTGCGGCTGCTCGAGGAGGAGATCGTCCTCGACAAGAAGTTCAAGCACGACATCGCGGTGGTGGTCGACCGCTTGGTGATGAAGCCCGAGGCGCGCAAGCGGCTGGCCGACTCGGTGGAGACCGCGGTGGCGCTGGCCGACGGCATCCTCGAGATCGAGACGGTGCCACGCGACGGCGACGCGCCCGAGCTGCTCACCTACTCCGAGCGCTTCGCCTGCCTGCACTGCGGCCTCTCGATGCCCGAGCTCGAGCCGCGGATCTTCTCCTTCAACTCGCCGCACGGCGCGTGCCCGCGCTGCACGGGCCTGGGCTCGCAGATGGAGATCGACCCCGAGCTGGTGGTGCCCGACCCGTCGCTGTCGATCGGCGAGGGGGCGATCCTGCCGTGGTCGAGCGGCGCGAGCACCTACTACGACCAGATCACCCAGGCGATCGCCGAGCGCTACGAGGTCGACCTCGAGGCGCCGTGGGAGGAGCTCGCCGAGGAGCAGCGCGACTTCTTCCTCTACGGCACCAACGGCGACAAGATCTACGTCACCTATCGCAACCGCATGGGGCGCAAGCGCTCCTACATGACGAACTTCGAGGGCATCGTCCCCAACCTCGAGCGGCGCTACAAGGAGACCGACTCGGACTGGTCGCGCGAGAAGATCGAGGAGTACATGACCATGCGGCCGTGCCCGGAGTGCAAGGGCGCCCGGCTGCGGCCCGAGTCGCGGGCGGTCAAGGTCGCGGGGCTGCGCATCCACGAGCTGACGGGGATGTCGGCGCGGCGTGCGCTGGAGTGGATCGACGCCGTCGAGCTGTCGGCCACCGAGCAGGCGATCGCCCGGCTGATCCTGCGCGAGATCACCGAGCGCCTGCGCTTCCTCGACAACGTCGGCGTCGGCTACCTCGGCATGGCGCGCGCGTCGGCGACGCTGTCGGGCGGCGAGGCGCAGCGGATCCGGCTCGCCACCCAGATCGGCTCGTCGCTGGTCGGGGTGCTCTACATCCTCGACGAGCCGTCGATCGGGCTGCACCAGCGCGACAACGCGCGGCTGATCCGGACGCTGGAGCGGCTGCGCGACCTCGGCAACACCGTGCTGGTGGTGGAGCACGACGAGGGCACCATGCGCGCCGCCGACCACCTGATCGACATCGGGATCGGCGCCGGCGAGCACGGCGGCCGCGTGGTGGCGCAGGGGACGGCGGCCGAGGTCGAGGCGGTGCCCGACTCGCTGACCGGCCAGTACCTGAGCGGCGTGCGGCGGATCGAGCCGCCGGCCAAGCGGCGCCGGCCCGCAGGCTACGTCTCGATCGTCGGCGCGTCGCAGCACAACCTGCGCAACGTCGACGTCAAGGTGCCGCTCGGCACGTTCTGTTGCGTGACGGGCGTGTCGGGCTCGGGCAAGTCGACGCTGGTCAACGAGGTGCTCTACAAGGCCGTGGCCAACCGCCTGAACCGGGCGCGGATGCGACCGGGCGCGCACAAGCGGATCGAAGGGCTCGAGCAGCTCGACAAGATCATCTCCGTCGACCAGTCGCCGATCGGGCGCACGCCGCGCTCCAACCCGGCGACCTACATCGGCCTGTTCGACCAGATCCGCGACCTGTTCTCCAAGACCCAGGAGGCGCGGGCGCGCGGCTACAAGGCCGGGCGCTTCTCGTTCAACGTCAAGGGCGGGCGCTGCGAGGTCTGCCGCGGCGACGGCCAGATCAAGATCGAGATGCACTTCCTGCCCGACGTCTACGTGCCGTGCGAGCAGTGCGACGGCAAGCGCTACAACCGCGAGACGCTCGACATCCGCTTCAAGGGCAAGACGATCGCCGACGTGCTGGAGATGCCGATCGAGGAGGCGCTGGGCTTCTTCGCCCACATCCCGAAGATCGCGCGTCGGCTGCAGACGCTGCACGACGTCGGGCTGGACTACATGCGCCTCGGCCAGCCGGCCACGACGCTGTCGGGCGGCGAGGCCCAGCGGGTCAAGCTCGCCTCCGAGCTCTCCAAGGTCGCCACCGGCCGGACGCTCTACATCCTCGACGAGCCGACCACCGGCCTGCACTTCGCCGACATCGAGAAGCTGCTCGAGGTGCTCCAGCGGCTCGTCGACCAGGGCAACTCGGTGGTGGTCATCGAGCACAACCTCGATGTCATCAAGACCGCCGACCGCCTGCTCGACATGGGGCCCGAGGGCGGCGAGGAGGGCGGCCTGCTGATGGCGGCGGGCACGCCGGAGGAGGTCGCGGCGGTGCCCGAGTCGGCCACCGGGCGCTTCCTGGCCCGGCTGGTCGAGCCCACGCCGGCACGCCCGCGCGCGCCGCGCCGCCGCAAGCCGATCGCCGCGGCGGCCTGACCCACCGCCGGCGCTACCCGCGCCGGTGCCCGCGCCGCGCCGCGCGCAGGTCGCGCATCTCCTGCACGGCCAGCGGCGCCCGCGGGTCCGTGTGCGGGCGTGCCTTGAGCAGGCGCGGCTCGATGACCTCCTCGACCGCCTCGCCGGCGACGGCGTGCACGCGGTGGGCGCGGGCGCGCGGGCGGGAGGCGACCACCTCGGCGAGGCGCGTGCCGCGGAAGAGCAGGCCGGCGCCGTCGTCCACGCCCCAGCCCGGGGGGACATCGCCGTGCGCGACGGCCTCCAGATAGACCGGCCGGCGCTCGCGCTCGCCGTCGTAGTGGACGGAGTTCGAGCCCGGGAGGAAGCCGAGCCCGCGCGCGGGCACCGGGCGTCCGATCGACCTGGTCACGCCCCACTCGAACCAGCACATCGAGCCCGCGCTCAGCCCGGCGAGCACGATCCCCGCCTGCCACGCCTCGCGCAGGATCGCGTCGAACCCGTGTGCGCGCCACAACGCCAGCAGGTTGATCATCGAGCCGCCGCCGACGTAGATCACGTCCTGGCCCAGCAGGTGCTCGCGCAGCGGCACGGGCCGCGTGCCCAGGCGGAACAGCGAGATGTGCGTCGCCACGCAGAGCTGGTCGTCGAAGGCCGCGTGGAAGCGACGGATCTGATCCTCGGAGTCACCGCCCGCCGTGGGCAGGAGACAGACCTTCGGCTCCCGCGCCGGGGCGAGCGAGCGGATGTAGTCGTCGAGCGCGGGGTTGCCCGGCTCCATCGTGAAGCCGCCCCCGCCCATGGCGAAGATCGTCGGCGTCCGCCCGGCGCGCCGGGCGCCCGGGTCAGGCACGCGCCGGCTCGTCAGGCGGCAAGCACGGCCTCCTCGGCCGGCGTCGCGCCGAGGTAGTCCGTCGCCAGGGAGAGCTCCACCGCTTCGCCGCTCACCGCGTCGACGCGATACGCCCGCGCGCCGGGCCGCGAGGACACGACCCGCGCCAGATCCTCGCCGGCGAAGTGCAGCGCGGCGCCGTCCTCGACGGCGTAGCCGCCCGGCATGCCGCCCGCCACGGCGGCGTGGTAGGCCGGGCGGCGGTGGGGCTCCTTGTCGTAGTGCACGGCGTTGGAGGCGGGAATCAGCCCGATGCCCGCCACCGGCCGCGAGGCGCCGTGGTAGCCGGTCATCGCCTCCGAGAACCAGCACAGCGAGCCGGCGCTCAACCCGCACAGCACGACGCCTGCCTCCCACGCCTCGCGCAGGGCGACGTCGAGCCCGTGCGCCCGCAGCACGCCCATCAGGCAGATGACGCTGCCGCCGCCCACGTAGACGAGGTCCTGGTCGAGCAGGTGGGCGCGCAGGTCGTCGGTCCCGCAGTCGCGGCGGAACAGCGACACGTGCGAGGACTCGCAGCGGCTCGCCGGGAAGTGCCGGTAGAAGCGCACCACGTAGTGGTCGGCATCCCCCGAGGCGGTGGGGAGGAAGCAGACCTTCGGCCGCTCCCGGGCGCCCGCCGCGGCGGCCACCCCGAGCACGTAGTCGTCCAGCAGCGGGTTGCCCGCCTCCATGGAGAACCCGCCGCCACCGAAGGCGACGATCTGGCGAGGACGCGTCATCGGCCGAAGGTACGCGCGAGACGCCGCGCGCGCAGAGATTTCGTGCGCGGAGTCGAGACCCTTAGGACCACGTGTCGGGACTCCTCGGCCGAGGGGTCCGCCGGCTACCCGCCGAAGCGCGACCGCAGCGCCTGCACGTTGGCCACGTAGCGCTGCGTGTCGTCGAACTGGCCGCGGTTGCGCACCGAGGCGAGGCCCTGGTAGTAGCCGGCGATCGCCGTGCTCTCGTCGCCGCCGCTGTCCTGCAGGAGGCGGCGCAGGTAGAGCACGCCGGCGTGCACGTTGTCGGTCGCGGAGTTGGGATCGAGCGTGTGCGTCGCGAGGTTGCCCTGGACCCAGTCCCACGTGCCCGGCATGACCTGCATGACGCCGCGGGCGTTGGCGGAGGACACCATCCCGTTGTTGAAGCCGCTCTCCTGGTAGGCGATCGCCGCGGCGAGCGAGGGGGAGACGCCGTACTCCGAGGCCACCGCCTGCACGTCGCCCGCGCCCAGGCGCGCGGCGGTCGGCGCCGGCGCGGCGGCCGGGACCACCGGGGCGGGAGCCGGGGCGCCGGAGCGCGCGGGCGCCGCGGCGCCGGCGGGCAGCTTGATCACCGTGCCGGCGACCAGGGTGCCCTGGGGATCGAGCCCGTTCATGGCCGCCATCGCGCTGACCGAGACGCCGGCGCCGGCGGCCAGGCCCGACAGCGTGTCGCCCACCCGCACCGTGTAGCCGCCCTGCGCCGGCGGCGCAGGGGCCGCTGCGGTGGCGGGTGCGGCCGCCGCGACGGGCGCAGAGGCAGCGGGTGCGGCGACCAGGCCGGTGCGCTGGAGCGAGGCATAGCCCTCCACCACGGTCGGCACGCGCACGGTGGAGCCCTGCACCACCTGGGCGTCCTCCACCAGCCCGTTGTGGGCGGCCACGGTGCGCGTGGTCAGGTTGTTGGCGGCCGCGATCGACCAGAGCGTCTCGCCCGGCTGCACGGTGTGGGCGACCTCGGCCGTCGCCGGGGCGGCGAGCGACAACGAGAGCAGAATGGTGAGCGGGGGGACGAAACGGCGCACGGATGGCCTCCTTGGTCCGACTGACCCCTTTTCTGATAGCCGGACGGCTGCTCCTTTCCCGCCGCGCGGGCAGGGTTACGGGCCCTTGCACGCGACCTTGCCGCTCAGCGAGCGTGGTTACGGCGACCTGCACGCGGCCTTGCCCGCTAGCGTCCGCGCCGCGTGGACCGGGCCGACGCGAAGCTGTGGGCGCAGAAGTGGCGCCACTACGAGCGCAACGCGCTGCCCTGGAACCGCGCCCGCATCCACTTGGAGCTCGCCCGCCGGCGCGCCTTCGCTCGCTGGCCGGTGCACGGCAACGTGCTGGAGATGCTGCGCGAAGGCCGGCTGGAGCTGGGCGAGCACGTCCTGCTGGAGCCCGGCGTGTGGCTGACGGCGCCGGCGCCGGGCCGGATCCGCATCGGCGCGGGCACGTTCCTGAACCTCGGCGTGCAGGTCGCCGCGGTCGAGCTGGTCGAGATCGGCGAGCACTGCATGTTCGCCAACGGCTGCTTCGTCACCGACGCCGACCACCGCTTCGACGATCCGACGCGGCCCGTCCCGTGGCAGGGCTTCACCGCCAAGGGCCCGACCCGCGTGGGAGCCAACGTGTGGTGCGGAGCCAACGTCGTGGTCACCAGCGGCGTGACGGTGGGCGACCGCTGCGTGATCGGGGCCAATTCGGTCGTCACGCGCGACCTGCCGCCCTTCTCGATCGCCGCGGGGGCCCCGGCCGCGGTGCTGAAGACGATCACGAACTAAAGGGGTCAGACCCCTTTAGTTCGTGATCGTCTAAAGGGGTCAGACTCCTTTAGGTTTTCGCGGCGTGTTCCTGATCGTGATCCCCTCGAGGATGTTCGACACCCGCTCGGTGGCGTCGATGGCGTCCTCGAGGCGCTCGAGGATGTCCTTCCAGCGGATCACCAGCATCGGGTCGACGCCCGCTTCGAAGAGCGACGCGAGCGCCTCGCGCCGCACCCGGTCGCCCTCGTTCTCGCAGCGGTCGATCTCGACCGTGTGGTGGTGGATGTCGTCGAAGGAGCGCAGCCGCGGGATCGCCCGGGCCAGCTCGTCGCAGGCCCGGTGCAGGATCTGCGCCATCACCTGGGCCTGGGCCATCGGCGCCTCGATCCGGTACAAGCCGAAGTAGTCCGCGACTTCCTCGGTGAAGTCCACGACGTCATCGAGCGCCGAGGCCAGCGCGTGGATGTCCTGGCGGTCGATCGGGGTGGCGGAGGTCTGGTTCAGACGACGGACGATGTTCTGCGTGATGCGGTCGCCCTCGTGCTCGCAGGCGAGGATCTCGCGCGCCAGCTCACCCTGCTCGGGCCACTCCTGAAGCATTCGCTCGAGCAGGCCGGCCGCTCGCACCAGGTTGATCCCGGCCGCCTCGAACTGGTCGAAGAACTCAGCCGCCTTGGGGGCGAACAGCCGGGACAGGCGGGACACGGCCCGCGAGTCTAGTTGTGAAGCAGATGTTCACGCCCGGGTGTGCGCGGACCCCGGCCGCGCCGCCAGCAGCGCGCGCAGGCGCTCGGCCTCCTCCGGGGCGATCCCGTAGGTGTGCTCCGGCCCAGGGAACGCGCGCGTGCGCACCTCCTCGGCGAACGCGCCGACCGCTTCGATCATCGCTCCGCGTAGGTCCGCGTAGCGCTTGACGAACTTGGGGTGCGCGTCGCCGTGCAGGCCGAGCAGGTCGTGGAAGACGAGCACCTGGCCGTCGGTGGCCGGGCCGGCGCCGATCCCGATCACCGGGATCTCCATGTAGGGCATGATCGCCTCGGTCACGCTGGCGGGGATCGCCTCGAAGACGATCGCGAAGCAGCCCGCCTCCTGCAGCGCGAGGGCGTCGTCGAGCACCGCGCGGGCCCGCTCGGCGGTGCGGCCCTGGGCGCGGTAGCCGCCCAGCGCCGTCGCGGTCTGCGGCGTGAGGCCGACGTGGCCCATGACCGGCACGCCGGCGCGCACGATGGCGGCCGCGCGCTCGGCCGACTGGCCGCCGCCCTCGAGCTTGACCGCATCGCAGCCCGCCGCCTTGACGAAGCGGTGGGCGGTGGCGATCGCCTGCTCGTCGGACGCCTCGTAGGAGCCGAACGGCAGGTCGCCGACCAGCAGCGGGGTGCGCAGGCCGCGGCGCACCGCGGAGGCGAGCATCAGCAGCTCGTCGACCGTGATCGGGATCGTGTCGGCGTAGCCGAGCACGTTGTTGGCGGCGCTGTCGCCGACCAGCACGACGTCGACGCCGGCGGCCTCCGCCACCCGCGCGCTGGGATGGTCGTACGCGGTGACCATGACGATCGGCTCGCCCAGCACGCGCATCTCGCCGAGCTTGGTGAGGGTCACCGGGCGGCGGCCGGTCGAGGCGGATTCGTCGGGACGGGTGGCGGAGGACACGGCTCTGGCTCCTTGGGTGGGGTGGTCGGCGCCCTACGCGAGGGTCGCCGCCGGCTCGCATTCGAGGACGAGGTTGTCGATCAGCCGCACCGGCCCGACGCGGGCCGCCACGGCCACCAGCACCCGCCCGGCCAGGTCCGGCACCGGGGCGAGGGTCTCGGGGTCGACGAGGGCGAAGTAGTCGGGCGCGACGCCGTGCGCGGCCAGGGCGGCGCGTCCGGCCGCCTCGGCGGCGGCGGGGTCGGCGCTCCCCGCGGCCACGACGTCCGCGGAGGCCCGCAGCCCGGCGTGCAGCGCGCGCGCCCGCTCGCGGTCGGCGGGCGCGAGCCGCACGTTGCGCGAGGAGAGCGCCAGCCCGTCGGCCTCGCGCACGGTGGGCACCACCTCGATCCGCACGGGGATGTCGAGGTCGCGCACCATGCGGGCGATCACGGCCACCTGCTGGGCGTCCTTCTGGCCGAACCAGGCGACGTCGGGGCCGACGAGGTTGAACAGCTTGCAGACCACGGTGCACACGGCGGCGAAGTGCCCGGAGCCGCGCTGGGCGCCCTCCAGCACGCCGCCCAGGCGCGCGACGTCGACCCGGGTCGCGAAGCCGTCCGGGTAGATCGCCCCCACGTCGGGGGCGAAGAGCACGTCGACGCCCAGCTCGCGCGCCACGGTCGCGTCGGATGCCTCGCTGCGCGGGTAGGCGGCGAGGTCGTCGGCGGCGTCGAACTGAGCCGGGTTGACGAACAGGGAGACCACCAGCTCGTCGCAGCCGGCGCGTCCGGTCCGCATCAGCGCGGCGTGGCCGGCGTGGAACGCGCCCATGGTCGGGACGAGGCCGATGGTGCGCCCGGCCGCCCGGGCGGCGGCGAGGTGGGCGCGCAGCTCGGGCACGGTCCGCAGTGTCCTCATGCCGCGGCCGCGAGCGTGCGCGTGGCGTCGGCCAGCGCATCGAAGAGGGGCAGGAGCTCGGGCGTGCGCTCGCCGACCGCGGCGCGCTGGCGGGCCACGGTGGCGGCGTCGCCGCGCGCGATCGGGCCCGTCAACGCCGGCCCGGCGCCCAGCCGCGCCCAGTTCTCCACGCTGGCCCGCACCAGCGGGGCCAGCAGCGCCCGCTCGACGCCGGCCGTGGCGGCCAGCCGCTCGGCCGCGCCCTCGAGCGTGACGAGGAAGTTCGACGCGATCGCGGCCGCCGCGTGGTAGGCGGCCCGGTCGGCGTCGGCCACGGCGGTGGCGCGCAGGCCGAGGCGCGCGGCCAGGTCGTGGGCGAAGGCCAGCGCGCGCGGGGTGGAGCCCGCCACGGCCGCCCCGGCGCCGGCGAACTGCGGTTGCCCGCCGGCCGGGACGGTCATCAGCGGGTGCAGGGAGAACGCTTCGTGCCCCGCCAGCGCGTCGAGCCCGGTCGCGCCCGAGCAATGGCCCACCAGCGGGCCGGGCGCGACGGCGGCGGCCGCCGCGGCGATCTGCGCGTCGGGCACGCACAGCAGCACCGCCTCGGCGCGGTGCGGCGGGACCTCGCGGCCGAACGGGCCGGCGAGGGTCAGGCCGCCGGCGCGCAGCGCGCCGGCCAGGGCCGTGCCGAGGCGTCCCGGGCCGACGATGGCGAGGGCGGGGCGCGCAGGGGATGGGGTGTCGATCCGGTCCAGTTCTCGCATCAGAGATACCGGCTGGTCTGGCAGGGAGGATAGACGCCAACGTGCGGGATCGGGCCTCTGATCGCGCCGCCGCCGGGGCTATGGTGGCCGCGTGGCTTCGGCGGAGACCCGGCGCGAGGGGCTCAAGGCCCTCTGGCGGCAGGCGCAGGACTGCACGCGCTGCGCGGAGCTGGCCGCCACGCGCCAGAGCGTCGTGTTCGGGGCCGGCAACGCCGACGCCGACCTGATGTTCATCGGCGAGGCGCCGGGGGCCAACGAGGACAAGCAGGGCCTGCCCTTCGTCGGGCAGGCCGGGCGGCTGCTCGACACCCTGCTGGAGGGCATCGGCCTCGCCCGCGGCGACGTCTTCATCGCGAACGTGCTCAACTGCCGGCCGCCGGGCAATCGCGATCCCCTGCCGGCCGAGATCGACGCCTGCCAGGAGTACACCTTCCGCCAGCTCGAGCTGATCGAGCCGCGGGTGGTCTGCACGCTGGGCAACTTCGCCACCAAGCTGCTGCGCGCCGATCCCGCCACCGGCATCACGAAGCTGCACGGGCGCGAGGAGGTGTGCCGGATCGGCCCGCGGACCGTCCGGCTGTACCCGATCTACCATCCGGCCGCGGCGCTCTACACCCCCAGCATGCGGGCGGTGCTGGAGGAGGACTTCGCGCGCATCCCGGAGCTGCTGGCGCTGCCGGCGCCCGAGCAGCCGGCGCGCGAGGAGGTCGAGCCGGTGGTGCCCGAGCCGGAAGTGCTCGCCCCCGAGCCGCCTGCGCCGGACCGGCCCGCGCGCCCGGCGCCCGATCCTCAGCTCGGGCTGTTCTGACCCACCCCGGCGCGCCGCTGGGCGTGCTCGTCGGCCGTGATGGCGTACCGCTCGTGGTCGCGCCAGCGGCCGCCTATCAGCAGGTAGCGCGGCGAGTAGCCCTCCAGGCGGAAGCCCGCCCGCCGGGCCAGCGCAACCGAGGGCGCGTTGCCGGGCTGGATGTTGGCCTCCAGGCGGTGCAGGGCCAGCGGCCCGAAGGCGAGGTCGAGCACCAGGTCCATCGCCTCGCCCATCAGCCCGTGGCCGGCGTGGCGGGCGCTGGCGTAGTAGCCGAGGTAGGCCGACTGGAAGTAGCCGCGCACGATCTGCGAGACGGTGAAGATGCCGACCAGGTCGGCGTCGTCGGCCAGGCATGCGGCCAGGCAGGCGAAGTCGCCGCGCCCGGCGCGCGAGACGAGGTCGACGAACTGGTCGGCGCGCTCGGGCGGGTAGGTCCACGGTCGGTGCAGGTCGCGGCTCTCGCGCACCATGGCCAGGAACGCGTCGCGGTCCGAGAGCGCCAGGTCGCGCAGCAGCACGCGGCTGCCGGGCCGCGAGGCGACGGGCGCGGGCGGCGCGATGTCCAGGTCCGGCCCGCCGCGGCGCAGGAGTCCCAGGCGTCTCACACTGTCAACGTAACGTCGCCGAAGGCGGCAGGCGAGGAACGAGCACCGTAACGTCGCCGAAGGTGGCAGGCGAGGAACGAGCACCGTAACGTCGCCGAAGGTGGCAGGCGAGGAACGAGCCGTGCCACCTGGCAGGCGAAACCCCTCTCCGGCGGTTGCGCCGCGGCTACGCCGGTCGGGGACGATACGTCCGTGTTCGCAATCGATGCGCGCGCCGCGGCCCGCCCCGAGCTCGGCGGCGTGGAGCGATGGGCGCGCGAGCTGAGCGTCCGGCTGCCGCGGCTGCGGCCCGGCGAGTACGCCGTGCTGCGGCCGCCGCGGGCGCTCGCGCATCGGGCCGGGCACGGCTGGGAGCAGGGACCGCTGGCGCTTCGCGCGCGTGCACTCGGCGCGCAGGCGCTGCTATGCCCGGCCAACCTCGCGCCGGTCGGCTTCGCCCGCAACGTCGTCGTGCTCCACGACGCGGCGGCCCTGCGCCATCCCGGCTGGTACGCGCGCGGCTACGCCGGGTGGCAGCGCCGGGTGCTGCCGCTGATCGCGGGGCGCGCGCTGCACGTCGTCACCGTGTCGGCGTTCTCCAAGGCCGAGCTGGTCGAGCTGCTCGGGCTCTCACCCGCGGACATCAGCGTGGTGCCAGGGGGAGTCGGACCCGCCTTCGCGCCCGGGGCCGACGCCCGCTCGGCCCGCGCCGCGCTCGGCCTGCGCCGTCCCTACGTGCTGTGCGTGGCCTCCCAGACGGGCCGCAAGAACCTCGCCGCGCTGGCGCTGGCGGCCGCGGCGCTGGCCGCCGAGGGCGTCGAGCTGGTGGTGGCGGGCGGGCATCGCCCGCAGTTCGCCGCCGAGGCCGGGCTGGAGGGGCTGCGCGGACTGGGCGCGGTGCCCGACGCGCTGCTGCCCGGCCTGTACGCCGGCGCCGAGCTGTTCGTGCTGCCCTCGCGCTACGAGGGCTTCGGCCTACCTGTGCTGGAGGCGATGGCGGCGGGCACGCCGGTGGTGAGCAGCGACGCAGCCGCGTTGCCCGACACCTGCGGCGGCGCCGCCTTGCTGACCGCGCCGGAGCCCGAGGCGCTGCGCGCTGCGCTCTGCGGCCTGCTCGGCGACGGCGCCGGGCGGGCGCGCCTGCGTGCCGCCGGGCTGCGGCGCGCCGCCGGGTTCAGCTGGGCGGCGACGGCCCAGGGGGTGGACGCGGTGCTGCGGGAGGCGGTGGCGCGGACCGCCCGCCGCGCCCCATAGACTCGCGCCCGGATGCCGCCCCGGGTCGCCCTCGTGCACGACTTCCTGCTCGATGTCCGCGGGGCCGAGCGCGTGTTCGCGGCCATCTGCGACACCTGGCCCGAGGCCGACGTCTTCACCGCCGTCTACGACGCGCGCGGGACGGAGGGGCGCTTCGCGGCGCGCGCGCCGCAGACCTCGTTCCTGCAGGCGCTGCGCCCCACCGCGCGCACGTTCCGCCCGCTGCTGCCGCTCTATCCGCGGGCGGTCGAGTCGCTCGACCTGCGCGGCTACGACACGGTGATCTCCTCCTCCAGCGCGTGGGCCCACGGCGTGCGGGTCGACCCCGGCGCCGTGCACGTCTGCTACTGCCACAACCCGTTCCGCTACGCGTGGGCCGAGCGCGACGCGACGCTGGCCGCGCGCAACGCCCTCACGCGGCCGGCGCTGCGCGTGCTGCTGGACCGCTGGCGCGACTGGGACCGCAGCGCGGCACGGCGGGTCGACCGCTATGTGGCCAACTCGCACCTCACCGCCGCGCGCGTGCGCGAGTGTTTCCGGCGCCCGGCCACCGTGCTGCACCCGCCGGTGGAGCTGGCGCGCTTCGCGCCGCGCCCGGTGGGCGGGCACTACCTGGTGCTGGCCGAGCTGATGGCCCACAAGCGGATCGATCTCGCCGTGCGCGCCTTCAACGCCCTGGGCCGGCGGCTCGTGGTGGTGGGCGACGGGCCCGAGCTGCGGCGCCTGCGCCGGCTGGCCGGGCCGACCGTCGCCTTCACGGGGCGGGTCAGCGACGCGCGGGTGGCCGAGCTGCTCGCCTCTAGCCGCGCGCTGGTCGTCACCGCCACGGAGGAGTTCGGCATCGCCGCCGTCGAGGCGCTGGCCGCCGGGCGCCCGGTGATCGCGCTCGCGGAGGGCGGCGTGCGCGAGACGGTCACCGAGGGGACCACCGGCACCTTCTACGCGGCGAACGAGCCGGCCGCGCTCGCAGCGGCGGTGGCCGGCTTCGATCCGGCGAGCGTCGACCCGGCCGCCTGCCGGGCGGCGGCCGAGCGCTTCGGCGCCGAGCGCTTCCGCGCGCGGCTGCACCGGATCGTGACCGAAGCGGTCGCGCGCGAGCACCCGCCACGGACGGCGCAGCGCGGGCTGGCGGGTGCGTCGCGGAGAGCTGGAAGGAGTCCGCACGGGGACGACGAAGTGATCCGGACGGGCGGCCCGAGCCTAAATGTTCCGTGAACCCGTAACCGGATCGGGTTCCAAGGGTTTACATTGGTGGATGGCCGCGCGGGGCAGCATGCCGTGCGGCGGCAGGAGCACCGTTCATGGCGGTCGCCTCGAGGTGAGGCGATCGGCGCACCTGCAGCATAGCCGGGTAGATGCTTGCCCAGGCAACCATTCGTCTATAATTCCGACTCGGAGCGTAGGCTTTCGCTCGGGGCCCGAGACACGAAGAAGGCACATGTCCACGACACTCATGGAGAGCACCACGCGCAAGAAGGACGCAGAGACGCAGTACCAGGCGGACGTCGATCCCACCCTCGACTCGCTGCAGCTGCTGCTGCGCGAGGCCGGGCGCTTCCAGCTGCTCACTCCCGCCGAGGAGATCGAGCTGGCCAAGCGGATCGAGAAGGGCGACCTCGCCGCCAAGGACCGGATGATCAACTCGAACCTGCGACTCGTCGTCGCGAACGCCCGCCGCTACCAGGGGCAGGGCCTCGCGCTGGGCGACCTGATCCAGGAGGGGATGCTCGGCCTGATCCGCGCCGTCGAGAAGTTCGACTGGCGCAAGGGCTTCCGCTTCTCGACCTACGCGACGCTGTGGATCCGCCAGGCGATCCAGCGCGGCCTGGAGAACACCAGCCGCACTATCCGCCTGCCCGTCCACGTGGCGCAGCGGTCGCGCAAGGTCGGCCGGATCGAGCGCGAGCTGACCACGCGGCTGGGGCACGAGCCGAGCGACGAGGAGATCGCCTCGGCGGCCGACCTCCCGCTGGCCGACGTGATCGAGATCCGCAAGGCCGACCGCGCGGTGGTCAGCCTCGACAAGCCCGTCGGCGACGACGGCGACACCTCCTTCGGCGACCTGCTCGCCCTGGAGACCGCCCCGGTCGACGACGAGGTCCAGGAGAAGCTGACCTCGGAGACGCTGCTGGAGGCGATCGCCGAGCTGCCCGAGCCCGAGCGCGACGTGATCGAGATGCGCTTCGGCGCCGGCGACCAGGAGCCCCAGACGCTCTCCCAGGCCGGCAAGAAGCTCGGCGTCTCGACCGAGCGCGCCCGCCAGCTCGAGGAGCGCGCCCTGCGGCGGCTGAGTCAGCGGCCGGAGCTGATCGCGCTGCGCGAAGCGGCCTAGCCTCCACCGCGACCTCGCCCTCCGGCGGGGTCGCGGTCCTTAAGGGCCAGGAACGGCAGCTCGACACCCCGATAGGACACGGCGGCGACCGCGACGCTCGCCGCCAGCACGAGGACGAGCAGGACCGGCGCGGGCAGGTCCCGCGCCAGGTCCAGCCCCTCCGCCGCGAAGTGCTGCGGCACCGCCGGCAGGGCCAGCCACTCGGCGATCGTCAGGTGCCACAGGTAGACGCCGTAGGACACGACGCCCAGCCATGCGAGCGGCGCCGCGGCGAGCACCCGCCCGGGCAGCCCGCCGCCGCCGAACACCGCCGGCGCCACCAGCAGCCCCATCAGCGCCGCGGTCAGGACGAGCTCGGCCAGCAGCTCCGCCACCGGCTGCGGGCGGGCGAGCGCCTGCACGATCCCGAGCACCCCGCCGGTGTCCCAGCGCAGCGCGGCGAGCCCGGCGAAGGCCAGCGCGGCGCCCGCCCAGCAGCGCCCCGGCGCGCGTCCCACAGCCGCGGCGAGGCGCCCCCGCGGCGCGGCCACGCTGCCGACGGCCAGGGCCATGCCCAGCGCGAACCACGGGCTCTGGCCGACGAGGCTCTGGGCGGCCAGGTCGGGCAGCGCGCCGCGGCCCGCCGCGACCTGCACCGCGGCGCCGCCGAGCGCCACCGCGGCCAGTGCCGTCAGCTCCGCACGCGCCGGGCACCGCCGCGTGGCGAGCGCCCACAGCGGCAGCGCGAGGTAGAAGGTGACCTCGATGCACAGGGTCCAGGCCACCGGGATGCCGCGTCCGAGCGTGTCGGCGTCGTAGAGCTGGAGGAACAGCCAGTAGCGCCACCAGTCGGCCTCGAACACACCGGCGAGGCCGGGATGGACGCCCAGCAGGGCGAGCGCCACCCAGTAGGCGGGCAGGATCCGAAGCGCGCGCCGCAGGGCGTAGCGGGCCACGCTTGGCGGGCCGGCGGAGCCGGTCCGGGCCGTCACGAACGGCCGGTGCAGCAGGAAGCCGGAGATCACGAAGAAGAGGATCGGCCCGTGGCTGCCCAGCACCGTGACCGCGTCGCCGGTTCCGCGGCGGGCCAGCGCACCCGACACCAGCCAGACGTGGAAGACGACGACGGCGAGCACGGCGATCCCGCGCAGCCCGTCGAAGGCCGGGAAGCGCGGATTGCCGGGCGGCGGCGCGACGGCGGGCGACGGTGCGCGCATCAGCCCGCGAGGAAGCCGGCGAGCCGGGCGAGCAGCGCGTCGTCGAACGACGCGTCCCAGTCCCGGCTCCAGCGCACGTGCGCGCCGCGCGCGCGGCGCTCGGCGTCGCCCGCGCCCGCCGCGGCGGCGCACAGCGCCTCCGCGATCGCCTCCACGGTCGGCTCCGCGCCGATCAGGTTGGGCGAGATCGCCTCCAGCGCGGCGGCGGTCTTGTTCGCGAACGTGTTCGTCACGCACAGCATCCCGGCTGAGGCCATCTCGATCGGGACCAGGCTGGGGTGCGGTGTGTACATGAGCGCCAGCCCGACGTCGTGCTCGCGCAGGCGCGCCGCGTAGGCGGCCTGGTCGGCGCGGGGGAGCAGCTCCAGCGAGGCGCCGCCCAGGTCGATCCGCCCGGCGCCGTCCACCGTCCCGATGCCGTGCAGCTTCCAGCCGCCTGCGAACGCGCCGAGCTCCAGCGCGCGGCCGAGGGCGAGCACGCCCAGCTCGTACATGTTGCGGGCCGCGTGCGGCTCGGGCCGGGCGTAGAACAGCAGCCGCCGCTCGCGGCGCGCGGCGAGCGTCGCGGCCGCCGGCGGGGCAATAACGGTGATGGCGTTCTCGAACGCCGCCGAGTCGCGGTCGCCCGCGGCGCGCCCCGCGGCGTAGACGCCGAGCCCGGCGCGGCGGAAGTGGTCGCGCAGCAGCTCGGTGGAGAACAGCGCGCGGTGCGGCAGCGCGTAGGAGCCGGCGGCCAGCGCCGCGTGGCTACCCATCGGGAAGGTGTAGGGCTCGTGCTCCTGGATCAGGTAGACGAACCGCTTTGCGTCCAGTCCGCGCAGCGCGGCGTGGGCGATGTGGGCCGTCCACCACGTGGTGGCGACGAAGGCGTCGGCGCGGCTGACCTCCAGGCCGGCGGCCTCGCGCCCGAAGGCGATCTCCACGCGGTCGAACAGCCCGGCCAGCCCGGCGTAGCCCTCCACTCGCGCCCGCCAGTCCGTCGGCAGCGCGCCGATCGGGTCGACGGTGACCACGCGCACCCGGTGGCCTCCGTCGGCGAGCCGGCGGGCGAGGTTGAGCTTGCCGATGTAGCCGCCGAAGAAGTGGCGCAGGTCGAGCGAGGGGATCAACAGGTTGACCCGGCGCGGCGCGTCCTCCACCACCGCCAGGCGCAGCGGCGCGACCTTCTCGGCCAGGGCGCGCGCCGCCGGCTCGCCGATCGCCCGGGCGCCCGGGCGCGGGTCCAGGGCAGGCGGTGGCACGGCGTCCAGGCGCACGTGGCGCACCGGCCGGTCGCGCGCGGTGGCGGCCAGCAGCCGGCGCCACGCGAAGGCGTGGAACAACATCCACTCCGCCCCCAGCGTCTCGGGCGTCCCCACCAGCTCGCGCGCGCCGCGCGCCCCCAGCCGGGCGAGCGCCAGCGGCGAGCGGTCGGCCGCCTCGAAGCGCGCCAGCGCGCGGCGCTTGCCGCGGTCCATGCGGTCGCCGCAGCGCATCCGCAGGACGGCGGCGAACTGCAGCAGCCGGGCGGCGTCGACGAAGTAGTGCATGCGCCACAGCCGCACGCGCTCGCGGGGGTCGCGCCGCAGGGCGCCGGCACGCTCGCGCAGGCTGGGCATCCGGTTGGCCGCCGCGTGGCCCAGCGTCGCGCCGTCGTGCTGCACGTAGTCGTAGAGCGGGCGCTCGACGAAGGCGATGTCGCCGAGGGCCAGCGCGCACAGGCCCAGCCAGTGGTCGTGGAAGTGGGCGAACTGCCCGGGCGGGAAGGGCAGCGCGCTGTCCAGCAGCCGGCGCGGGAACAGCGAGGCGGCGCCGGTCACGCTGTTGGCGACGAGCAGCGAGAGCAGGTCGGCGTGGTTGTTGCGGCGCCGGTGCCAGTAGGTGTCGGAGACCAGCGCGCCGTCGCGGCCGATCACGCGCGCGTCGCTGTAGACCAGCTCGGCGCCATTCAGTGCGGCGACTAGCGCCGCCAGCTTGTCAGGGTGCCAGACGTCGTCCTGGTCGGCCGGTGCCACGAAGCGCGCGCCGGCCGGGGCGAGCGCCAGTGCGCGCTCGAAGTTGCGGTAGAAGCCGAGCCGGCGCGGCGAGCGCGAGACCACGAAGCGCGGATCGCCGGCGACCTCGGCCTGCAGTGCCGCGAACGCCTCCGGGTCCGAGCAGTCGTCTGAGACCACGCAGAGCCAGTCGGTGTGCGCCTGGGCGCGGATCGACTCCAGCTGGCGCCGGAACAGCACCGGCGGCGGGTTGTGCGTGGCCATGCAGATCGCCACCGCGGGGGCGCCGGGCGGCGGTGCGGGCAGGGACGCGAGCGGGATGCGGCCCAGCTCGGCCTCGGCCGTCCCGCCGCCCGCGAAGCGCGCGCGCAGGCGCAGCTCGCAGGCGGTCGCGCCCGGGCGGGGCGCGACGCGGGCGAGGCCCCAGAAGCCGCTCGCGTAAGCGGCCGGCTCGTGCTCGGCGCGCAGCAGGTCCAGCCGTGGCATGGAGTGGGCGGTGACCGGCTGGGCGGCCTCGTCGACCACCAGGTCGAGCGCCGCGATGCGCTCGCCGGGGGCGAAGCACGTCCCGTGCACGAACACCGCGGTGCCCCGGCCGACCGCCAGCTCGGCCGGGAGAGGAGAATCGAGACCGACGCGCAAGCGGCGAGCGTAGACTGCCCGCCGCCGTGCCGCCCCCGGACCCCTACGCCAACGACCCAGGCCGCTGGGGCGCCTCCCTGCTCACCCTCTCCGAGCTGATCCTGCCGTGCCTGGAGGCGGCCGGCGCGCGCTCGGTGGTCGAGGTCGGCGCCTACGCGGGCGACCTCACCGGCCTGCTGGTCGACTGGGCGGCCGGTCGCGGCGCCTCCGTCAGCGCCATCGACCCCTCGCCGCAGCCCGAGCTGGTCGCCCTGGCCGACGCGCATCCCGAGCTCGAGCTGGTGCGGGAGACCAGCCACGCCGCGCTGGAGCACCTGCCGCTGCCCGACGCGGCGATCATCGACGGCGACCACAACTACTGGACCGTGCGCGAGGAGCTGCGGCTCATCGCCGCCCGCGCCGGCGGCGCGGCGCTGCCGCTGCTGCTCTTCCACGACGTCGGCTGGCCGCACGCGCGGCGCGACGACTACTACGACCCGGAGCTGGTGCCCGCCGAACACCGGCGGCCGGTCGCGCAGGGCACCGGCGTCTACCCCGGCGTGGCGGGCGTGCGCCCCGGCGGGCTGCCCTATCGGCATCCCGCGCGCGAGGAGGGCGGCCCGCGCAACGGGGTGCTGACCGCGGTGGAGGACTTCGTCGCCGAGCACGACGGCCTGCGCCTGGCCGTCGTGCCGGCGTTCTTCGGCCTCGGCGTCGTCTGGGCGGCGGACGCCCCGTACGCCGGCGCCGTCGCGGAGATCCTCGCGCCGTGGGATCGCAACCCGCTGCTCGAGCGCCTGGAGGCCAACCGCGTCCTGCACCTGGCCTCCTCGCACTTCCAGCTCATGGCCGCGGCGCAAGCCCAGGCGCGCGCGGCCCGCCAGGAGGCGGTGCTCCGGCGGCTGCTGGACTCCAGCGCGTTCGCGGTGGCCGAGCGGCTCTCGCGGCTGCGTTTCCGGGCCGGGATCGCGAAGGGAGACTCCGTGATCGCCAAGGAGGACGTGCGACGAGCGCTAGGCGACTGACTCGCGCTGGACGAGTTGAGCACATCATGTGTGCTCAACCCGTCCAGCGCGAGTCGGGGCCGCCCCCGGGAGCGCCGCGCCCCTCCGTCCCTCTCCTCAATGCCGCAGTTGACGTTCACCGACGCCCGCGCGCCCGCAACGCGCGGCGCGCCGCGTTGAGCTGCCGCAGCGGCCGCGTGATCCGCCACGAAATCGACCCGGTCGCCTCGTCGAAGTCGCGCTCGAGCTGCCGCAGCCGCGCGTCGGCCTTGAGCTGGATCGAGACGGCGTGCGCGCGCGTCACGGCGGCCTCGGCCTCGGCGCGGCGGGCGCGCTCCTTCCAGCTGCCGCCGGCGTACCCCACCTGCGGCATGCGCCCGTCCCACTTCTCCGCCACCCGCATGTGGGCCTCGATCCACGTGTCGGGATCGCTGACCAGGTCGAGCGAGTGGTGGTGGACGACCTTGAAGTCCTCGGTGACCACCTTGCGCCCGGCGTCGCGGACCTGCAGGCAGAAGTCGTAGTCGTAGCCGTGCAGCTGGCCGAGCGACTCGTCGAAGCGGACGTTGCGCACCGTCCAGGGGGAGAGGCCCAGCACGAAGCCGTCGACCGTGTCGACCTCGCCGGTGCGGGCGTAGGCCGGCTGCCCGGCGCCGTTCCACGCGAAGGCGGGCAGCTCGCCGCCGCCGAGCTCGCCGTAGCGGTGCACGAAGGAGGCCCAGGTCACCGAGCCCTCCCACCAGGCGATCGAGCGCACGCCGATGGCGCCCACGCAGCCGACGACGCCGACGCCGGGGTCCTGCAGGGCGCCGCGCAGCCGCGCGCAGAAGTCGGGGCCGGCGATCTCGGCGTCCTGGTGCAGGAGGACGAGGCCCTCGAGGTCCTCGCGCTCGGCGACCATGTCCATGATCAGGTTGTAGGAGCGGAAGATCGAGCCCGCCGCGGCGTTGGCGATCACCTCGGAGTCCGGCTCGGCCGCGAGGCGGATGCCCGGTTCCGCGCAGGTGCGATAGACGTCCGGGTCGGTGATCGAGGCGGCGAAGACGAACATCGCGCGGCGCAGGATAGGTTCTCGTCGTCCGTGAGCGCTGCAGCCGACCTGGTCGCCCGGCTCGAGAGCCCCGTGCCGGCGGCACTGCCGGCGGGCGTCGCCTCCGCGGTGTTCTGCTACGGCACCTGCTTTCACCGCAGCGAGCGGATCCAGACGCTCGAGCTGGTCGCCGACGGGGTGCCCCACCGGGCCGCAGCGACCGCCATGGCGCGTCCCGACGTGGCCGGGATCCCGCGCCGCAGCGGCTTCTGGGGCACCGTCCCGGTGACCGCGCGCGGCGACGCCGTGGTGCTGGAGCTGGCCGTGCGGCTGCACGGCGGGGAGGCGCTGCGCGCGCCGCTGGCGCGCATGCCGGTGGCGGCGCCCGTCCCGGCCCCCACCGCCGCAGGCGCCCCGATCGCCGTCTGCATGGCCACGTACGAGCCCCAGCCCGAGCTGTTCGCGAGGCAGGTCGCCTCCCTGCGAGCTCAGACCGAGACCGATTGGGTGTGCGTCATCTCTGACGACGCCTCGAGCGCCGCGGCGTTTGCGCGGATCGGGGCCGAGGTCGCCGGCGATGAGCGCTTCACGGTGTCCCGCGCGCCGCGGCGGCTCGGCTTCTACCGCAACTTCGAGCGGGCGCTCGCCCTGGCGCCGGCCGGGGCGGAGCTGATCGCCCTGTGCGACCAGGACGACGTCTGGCACCCCGACAAGCTGGCGACCCTGCGCGCCGCTCTCGGAGGCGCGGGGATGGTCTACTCCGACCAGCGGCTGGTCGACGCCGGCGGGCGCGTGCTGCGCGACACCCTGTGGCGCGGCCGGCGCAACAACCACGCCGACCTCGTCTCCCTGCTGGTGGCCAACAGCGTGACCGGTGCGGCCGTCCTGATGCGGCGCGACCTCGCCGCGCTCGCCCTGCCCTTCCCCGACACGCCCGGACTCCAGTTCCACGACCACTGGCTGGGGCTCGTGGCGCTCGCCGCGGGGGAGGTCGCCTACGTCGACCGCCCGCTCTACGACTACGTCCAGCACGCCGGGGCGGTGTTCGGTGACGTCACGGCGAGCGGGCGCCGCGGGCGCCGCGGCGGCGGCCGTGGCGCCTACCTCCTCGGCTATCAGGCGCGGGCGGTGGCGGCGGAGGTGCTGCTCGCCCGCGCGGGCGATCGCATGGCGCCGGCCAAGCGGCGTGGGCTGCGCCGCTTCCTCGCCGCCGACCGCAAGCTTGGAGCGCTCGCATGGCTGGCGCTGCGCACGGCGCGCACGCGCGGCACGACCCTCGGCTCGGAGCTCGCGCTGGTGCGCGGCCTGCTCTGGCGCCGGTCCGCCGCGCGCCTCGGCCGCGACGCGAGCTTCCCGCCGCCGCTCGCCTTCGAGCAGCGGCGGCTGCGCGACTGGCGCGCGCGGATCCGCTGAGGGGCGCCGAGCGGCCCGGACCGCCGCGTAGGGTGTGGACCGGCATGACGACGCCGGTGGTGATCGAGGCCCGCGACGTGCGCAAGGCGTTCCGCATCCCCGAGCACCGGGTCGACACGCTCAAGGAGCGCGCGCTGCACCCGCTCGCGCGCGGCGGCCGGCGCGAGCTGCACGCCCTGCGCGGCGTCTCCTTCGACGTGCACCGCGGCGAGTTCTTCGGCATCGTCGGGCGCAACGGCTCGGGCAAGAGCACGCTGCTGAAGATCATGTCGAGCATCTACCGCGCCGACGCGGGCTCGATCCGCATGGCCGGCCGGCTCGCGCCCTTCATCGAGCTGGGGGTGGGCTTCAACCCCGAGCTGACCTCGCGCGACAACGTGGTCCTCAACGGCGTGATGATGGGCCTCGGGCGGCGCGAGGCGCGCCGCCGGCTCGACGCGGTGCTCGACTTCGCCGAGCTGCGCGACTTCGAGGAGCTCAAGCTCAAGAACTACTCGTCGGGGATGATGGTTCGGCTTGCCTTCGCGGTCATGGTCGAGGCCGATGCCGACATCATGCTCGTCGACGAGGTGCTCGCGGTCGGCGACGCCGCCTTCGCCCAGAAGTGCATGGACGTCTTCCGCGACCGCCGCCGGGCGGGCCGCACGCTCGTGCTGGTCACGCACGACATGGCCACCGTGCAGGGCTTCTGCGACCGGGCGATGCTCCTGCACGACGGCGAGCAGCGCTACCTCGGCGCCGCCGAGGAGGCCGCCCTGCGCTACTACCGGCTGAACTTCGGCGGGGGCGGCGAGTGGGAGGCGCCCCAGGGTGCGGGCGGGGTGCCCGACGTCAACGTGCGCCCGGTCGAGGCCTGGCTGGAGGGGCCGGACGGCGAGCGGGTGGAGAACGTGGAGCAGGGCGAGCCGTTCGGGCTGCAGGCGGTGTTCGAGGCGCGCCACGAGCTGGTGGCGCCCACGTTCGGCTTCCACTTCGCCGACACCGACGGGACGACGCTGTTCGGCTTCAACGTCATGCCCGTGGAGGAGTCGGTCGCCGCGGGGCGCCGGGTGCGGGTGCGGGCCGAGATCGAGAGCCCGCTGCTGCCGGGCCGCTACTTCGTCACCTGCTGGGTGTCGCGCAACCGCACGCAGGGCGACCTCGCCCTGCACGTGGTGCGGCTGCTCGACTTCGTGGTCTACGGCACGCGCCCCGGGCCGGGCAGCGTCGCCGTGCGGGCCGACGTCGAGGCGACGCTCGAGCCGCTGGAGGTGCGCACGCCGTGAGCGACGGGACGCTCGAGCTGCGCGAGGTCCGCGGGCCGTCGGCGCTGGGCGGCGGCCGCCGGCGCGCACTGGAGCTGCTCTACCTGATCGCGGTCACCGACTTCCGGCGCTCCTACCTCGGCACCGCCCTGGGCTACCTGTGGTCCTTCGCGCGGCCGCTGGCCCTGTTCGCGGTCCTGCTGACCGTCTTCACCCAGGCCTTCGACCTCGGTGACCGCGTCGTGAACTATCCGGTGCTGCTGCTGTTCAACATCGTGCTCTTCTCCTTCTTCCAAGAGGCGACCACGCAGGCCGTCAGCTCGATCGTCAGCCAGGAGTCGGTGGTACGCAAGACCCAGTTCCCGCGCCTCGTGATCCCGCTGGCGGTGGTGCTGACCAGTGCGTTCAACCTGGGCGTCAACCTCGTGGTGGTGCTCGGCTTCCTGCTGGCGGCGGGGATCGAGCCGCGCTGGACGTGGCTGCTGTTCGGGCTCGTGCTGGCGGTGCTGGTCGTGCTCACCACGGCCGCCGCGGCGATCCTGGCGGCGCTCTACCCGCGCTTCCGCGACACGGGGATCATCTGGGGCGTCACGGTCACCGCGCTGTTCTACGCGACCCCGGTGCTGTACCCGAGCGACATCCTCTCCGGGCGGCTGCGCGACCTGCTGGCGCTGAACCCGCTCACGCCGCTGTTCGAGCTGGCCCGGCGCTGGGTGATCGACCCGGCGGCGCCGTACCCGGAGGCGGGCGCGGGCCTGGCGGTGGCGGCGGCCATCTTCCTCGCGGTGTGCGCCCTCGCGGTGTGGGTGTTCCGGCGCGAGGCGCCGCGGATCGCCGAGGAACTGTGATCGCTCGCGTGGGGGTCGTGCTGGTCGCGCTGGCCGCGCTCGGGTGGCTGGGCATGTCCGAGCGCGCCGCGCGGCTGGAGGCGCGCGGCGTGGCGGCCGCCGAGCGGCTGCGCGAGCCGGGCGCCTTCGCCCGCGCCGAGCGCGACCTGCGGGTGGCGGCGCGGCACAACCCGGACACCTCGCCCGAGCTGGCCCGCGCCGTCCTGTACGCGGGCGCCGGCCGGACTGGGCCGGCGGTCGCGCTGCTGGCGTCCGTCGCGCGGCGCGAGCCCGACAACCGCGCGGCCTGGGCGGCGCTGGCGGCGCTCACGCGCGAGTCCGATCCGGCGGCGGCCCGGCGGGCGCGGGCGGCGCTGGCGCGGCTGGATCCCCTCGGGGCTCGGCCTAGATGAGTGATTCCACGACCCTCGTACCCGGCTGCACGCGCCCCGCGGCGCTGGATCACCACCCGCCAGACCAAGTCGTACACCCGGTACTGCCGTGGTCTGGCGGGCGGCGCCCACCATCCACGGTGCACGCACATCCGGGCACGACGGCCGCGGAATCACTCATCCAGCACGATGAGCGCGCCGGCCAGCACGACGGCCGGGAGCGTGACGGCCGGCAGCTGCCAGTCCCAGTCGATCGCGGCGTGCAGGAGCCAGGCGATCAGCGTGGCGGTGGCGCCGGCCGCCGCGGCGCGCCGGCGCCGCAGCGCGCGGCGCGCGGCGGCGGCCACGCCGCCGACGAGCAGCGCGAGCCCCGCGAGGCCCGGCAGGCCGAGCTCGGCGGCGCACTCCACCGCGAGCGAGTGGGCGTCGCGGACTGCTTCGGGGAACGTGCGCTCCTGCAGCCAGGCGACGCGGAAGCCCCCCGCTCCGAGTCCCGTGACCGGCTCGCGCGCGAAGGCCTGCAGGCCGACGCGCCAGTACTCGTAGCGGTTGGAGCTGACCGTGGCCAGGCGCTGCGCGCCGGCGCCCTGGGCCAGCTCGGCTCGGGTCGGGCGCTCTCCGAGCCCGCCGGCGACGAGCCCCAGCGCGGCGGCGGCGACCAGGGCCGCGGCGATCGGGCCGAGCCGGCGGGCGGCGGGCAGCGGCCCGTCGTCGGCCGCGGCGGCGCGCGCGGCGAGCACCGCAGCGGCGGCGCCGGCCGCCACGAGCAGGCTCAGCGCGATGGCCCCGTCGCGGATTCGGTCGTCCAGCGCTCCCTCCAGGGCGGCGACGCCGGGGAACGCGGCCCCGATCGCCGCTGCTGCGGCGCCCGCGACGAGCGCGAGGCCCACGGCGCGCAGCTGCGCGCGCGTCGGGGCGGCGGCGACGAGGATCAGCAGGCCGAGCAGCGCCACCGCGAGCGCGCCGCGCGAGTAGGAGAGGTACACGCCGGCGCCGAGCGGAACGGCCGCCGCCGCCGCGCCGGCGCGCAGCCGGCCCGGACGGCTGGGATCGCCCGCGATGCGAGCGGCCAGGACGAGCCCGACGGCGGCCAGGGCGCCCTCCGCGTTCCAGTAGGTGATCGGCTGCTCCAGGCGCCCGCCGGCGCTCTCCGAGCGGGCCAGCTCGAGCACGCCGGGCAGCAGCCGGCCGGCGAGCCCGTAGCCGATCACCACCGTCGCGCCGGCGGCCAGCGCCGGCTCCACCGCGCGCAGGGCCCGCGGGGCCCGCAGCACCCCGACGGCCAACACCAGCGCGCCGGTGTAGAGCACGAGCCGCTGCACGGCCTGGATCGCCGGACCGCCCAGCGGCGCCCACGCGAGCGACACGGCGCTCCACGCCGTCAGCAGCACGAGTCCGCCAAGCGCGACGCGCCCGGGCCCGCTCCGCGGCAGCGGTGCGGGCCCGAGGGCGGCGAGGGCGAGCACGAGCGCCCAGACCACGAGCGCGGCGATCAGCCGCGGCTCGGCGTGGTACCCGCCCGCCCGGAAGGCGAGCACGGTGGGCAGCGCGAGCAGGCAGGCCGCGGCGACAGCGGTCACGGCGCGACGCATGCGCCGGAGGCTAGAGGTGGGGGCCGCTTGTCGACATACGCGTCATATGGACGCTTATGTCGACACGCGATCGGCCGCGGCGGCGAAGTGGGCGGCCGCGGCGGCGCCGTCGAAGGCGGCGGCGCGCGCCCGCGCCGCGGCCGGGGCGGACGGGTCGGACAGCAGCTCCGTGAGCGCGGCGGCGCCGGCGCGGGCGTCGCCGGGGGCGAAGAGGCGGCCGCTGCCCGGCGTGACGATCTCCAGCGGGCCGCCCGCGGCCGGGGCGACCACGGGCCGGCCGGCGGCGAGCGCCTCGACCAGGGCGAGGCCGAACGGCTCGCGGTCCGCGCAGTGCAGGAGGACGTGCGCCGCGGCCAGCGCTGGGCGAGGATCGGCCAGCGCGCCGAGGAAGCGCACGCGCCCGGCGAGGTCGGGCCGTGCGGCCCGCTCATGCAGGGCGGTCACGAAGTTCGGCGGGTCACCGGGCAGCGGCGCGCCCGCCAGATCGAGCTGCAGACCGGGCACGCGGGCGGCGATCTCCAGCGCCAGGTCGGCTCGCTTCCATGGCACCAGCGCGCCGAGGCAGAGCGCGAGCGGAGGGCCGGGGGGCGGCGCGGGCAGGCTCCAGGCGGCCGGGTCCACGCCCGGGTGGATCACTTGCGCGCGCGGCGCGACGCTGCGCGCGACCGCCGCCGACGTCGCCACCACGGCGTCGGCGTGCGCGGCCGCGGCGCGCAGCAGCGCGCGCAGCGGCCCGTGGGCCAGGTCGTGTGCGAGGGCGAGGAGCGGCGCGCCGGCGCGCGGCGTCGCGGTCGCCGCGAGCAGCGCGTGCCGGCCTGAGGCGACGATCAGGCCGGGCCGCCGCCGGCGTGCGAGCCGGGCCACGTCGAGCCCGAGCGCCGCGAGGTCGCCCGCCGCCGCAAGCGCCCGGCCGCGCCGCTGCAGTGGCCGGGCGCGCAGCGCGATCACCAGGAACGCGGCGCCGGCGGCCGCCTCGGCCAGCGGCCCGGGCGGACAAGCCAGGACCACCGGGCGGTCGACGGCCCGCAGCCACTCGAGCAGCACACGCTCGGCGCCGCCGAGCACGCCGGCGTGGCTCACGGCGAGCAGCGGCCGGCCGCCGACGGACGTGACAAACGGGCCTGACCCGGTTGTCACGGCCACACACCGCGGACCCGGCCGCCGCCGACAACGGTGCCTGGCACTTCCCTCCACGCCGCGTGACATCCGGGTCAGGCCCATTTGTCGCGTCGCGGGCTCACGCGGCGTCCCAACGACGGGCACGGCGCAGCGCGGCGAGCTGGCGGCGCGGGCGCTCGGCGTCGCCGCCCAGCAGCGCGTGGCCCGCCGCCCGCGACGCGAAGGTCACGGCCTGCGCGGCGTCGTCGAGCGCCAGGGCGCGGCCGCCGCGCCGCTCCCCGACCACCGCGCGGCGGCGCGCGGCCAGCCGCTCGAACGGCTCCCCGCCCCGCAGCACGGCGTGCCCGCCGCTGTGGCGCAGGGCCACATCCGGGTGCAGGAGCGTGGGCACGCCGGCCGTGCGGGCGCGCAGGCACAGGTCCGTGTCCTCGGCGAACAAGTGGACGGCGGGGTCGAACGGGCCGAGTGCGCGCAGGGTGGCTGTGGCGCCGGCGAGGCAGGCGGCGACGGCCCAGCCGACGGTCCGCGTCCGCTCGGCCCGGTGGGGCTCGAGCCGGTCGCGCAGGAAGCGGGGCAGGAGCGGCGCGTGCACGGCCGCCCCGGCCAGCGCCCCGACCGTGCCGGGCAGCGGGTGAGCCGAGCGCTCCACGCGGCCGTCTATGCCGAGCAGCCGCGGCGCGTGCAGCGCCCGCGGGGAGGCGCCGGCGCGGGCGGCTAGCACCGCCAGGCCGCCGTCGCGCAGCTCGCAGTCCGGATTGAGCAGCACGCAGACGTCATGACGGGCGCGCGCGACGGCGAGGTTCGTCGCCGGCCCGAAGCCCGGATTGTCACGCCGCTCGATCACCTCGGCACCCCGGGCGGCGGCCAGCTCGGCGCCGCCGTCGCGTGTCCCCGTGTCGACGGCGATGAGCTCGGGATGCTCGGGCAGGTGGGCGTCGAGCGAGCGCAGCAGCAGCGCGAGCTCGGCGGCCGAGTCGTGCAGCACCACGGCGAGCGAGAAGGGCACGTGGACGTCGAGGGTAGGGTCCGGCCGCGGTGGACGTCGCGGTCGTGATCCCCAACTACGACGGCGCACGCTGGCTGCCGGGGGTGCTCCGCTCGGTCGCCGCCCAGACCACGCCGGCCGCTGAGGTGCTGGTCGTCGACGACGGCTCCACCGACGATTCGCTCGCGCTGCTGGCGGACCGCTTCCCGCAGGTGCGCGTGGTCGCGCTGCCGGCCAACGGCGGCTTCGCCCGTGCCGCGAACGCCGGGCTGGCCGCCGCCGGCGCGGAGACCGTGGCGCTGGTCAACACCGACGTGGAGCTCGCGCCGGAGTGGATCGAGCGCACCGCCGCCGCCCTCGCCGCCGCGCCCGGCGCCGCCGCGGTGGCCACCAAGCTGGTCGACCTCGACGACCCGGGCTGGCTCTACGACGCCGGCGACGTGCTGCGCCGCGACGCCGCGTGCGAGCAGCGCGGGCGCTTCGAGCGCGATCGCGGCCGCTACGACGCGCCGGGCGACGTGTTCTCCGCTTGCGCCGGGGCGGGGCTCTACCGCCGCGCCGCGGTGCTCGCGCTGGGCGGCTTCGAGGAGCGCTTCGGCACCTACCTGGAGGACGTCGACCTCGGCCTGCGGCTGCGGCTGGCGGGCTGGACGTGCCGCTGGGAGCCGCGCGCGGTGGCCCGCCACGCGGGCGGCGGCTCGACCATGCGGCTCCCGGGCGGCCCTGGCGCGTGGGTGGAGCGCAACACGCTGCTGCTGGTGGCGCGCAGCTTCCCGGCTCGCTGGCTGCCGCAGGTCGCCTACCGCCAGCTCGGGTGGGCGTGGCACGCCGCGCGCGCGGGCCGCCTGCGTGCGCACCTCGCCGGCGTGCGCATGGCCGTGCCGCTGCTGCCGGCCTTCCTGCGCGAGCGCCGCGCCCAGCGCGCCGGTGCGGTCGTGCCGATCGAGCAGGCCGTGCCCGCCCGGCCGATCCGCGGTCCGCGGGCGGAAGGGCATCCGTCCCGCCACGTCCGCCCGGTCTGAGCGACAATCGCGGGCGGCATGGCCTTCGTCCCTCCCGCCCGTCACCTCCTGCGCGCCAAGGACCTGGCCGACTCGCGCTACTTCGAGCCGCTGGACGTCCACGACCTCGCGCGCGCCGCCGGGTTCTCCCGCGCACACTTCAGCCGTGAGTTCCGGCGCGCGTTCGGGGAGTCGCCGCACGCGTACCTGCTCGCACGACCAGGACCAGGCGCTCGCCTTCTACACGGAGAAGCTCGGGATGGAGGTCCGCGTCGACGCCACGATGCCTGAGATGGGCGGGTTCCGCCGGCTCACCGTCGGCCCCGTCGGCCAGCACGACGTGTCCCTCGTCCTGATGGCGATCCCCGGCCCCCCGGTGTTCGAGCCCGAGACCGCCGAGCAGGTGCGCGCGGTCATGGCCAAGGGCGCCGGGGCGGGCGTGTTCCTCACCACGGAGGACTGCCGCGCGGACTACGAGGAGCTGAAGGCGCGGGGCGTCGAGTTCGTCGAGGCGCCCGAGGAGACCCCCGACGGCATCGACTCCGGGTTCCGCGACCCGTCGGGCAACCACCTGCGGCTCACCCAGGTGCTGGAGGCGTTTCAGGGCTAACGTGTCCGCCGTGCTGCTCTCCCGTTCCCGTGGCTGCGCCCTGGTCGTCGCCCTGCTGCTCGGCGCCCCGGGCAGCGCGGTGGCGCAGAGCGCGGGGGACGACCAGTACGACGACCCCTTCGGCGACGAGCCGGCGCAGAGCGAAGGAGGAGGCGACGACACGGGCAGCGGCTCTGACGGCGCGGATCGGAGCGAGGGCTCGACCGGCGGCGGCGGGTCGAGCCCGGGCAGCGAGTCCAGCGGCTCCGGCGCCGCCGCCGGCACCGGTGCCGGGGCGGAGACCGGGACGGCGCCGTCCGCCACCGCGAGCGGCGTGCAGGGCGATGGTGCGCAGCTGCCGCGCACGGGCGGCGCCGCGGGCGTCCTGCTCGCCGCGGGCGCCGTCCTGCTGGCCGGCGGCGCCGTCCTTCGCGTCCGCCTGCGTGAGCCGCGCTAGCGAGAGCGCGAGCGCCGAGGCCACCGAGCGGGCCGGCGCGCAGCTCGCCGCCGGCCTGGCGCCGGGCGACGTGGTGCTCGTGTCGGGTGAGCTGGGCGCCGGCAAGACCACCCTCGTGCGCGGCGCGCTGCGCGCGCTCGGCGTCACCGAGCCGGTGACGAGCCCGACCTTCGTCGTCGGGGTGCTCTACCCGGGAGCGAGCGGCCCGCTCGCCCACCTCGACCTCTACCGGCTGGCCGGGCTCGACCACGAGGATCCGGGCCTGCTGGATCCCTACTTCGGGCCGGACATCGTGACGTTCGTGGAGTGGCCCGAGCGCGCGGAGGGTGACCGGCAGCTCGGCGGCCGGGCGATCGCCCGGCGCGTGCGGCTGGAGCACGCCGGGGGCGACCGCCGCCGGATCGCCGTGGCGGCGGCGTGATCCTCGTGGCGCTCGACACGGCCACGCCGGCCAGCGTCGCCGGCGTGCTGCGCGCGGACGGGACGGTGGTCGAGGCGCGCGACGATCCGCCGCCGGGCTCGCGCGGCCGGCACGCGGCGCGCCTGCTGCCCCTGCTCGCCGAGGCGATGGCCGAGGCCGGCGTCGCATGGGAGGCGGTGGAGCGGATCGCCGTCGGCGTCGGCCCCGGCGGCTTCACCGGCCTGCGGATCGGCGTCGCGACCGCCCGCGCGCTCGCGCAGGGCCGCGGGCTGCCGCTGGTGCCGGTGAGCTCGCTCGAAGCGCTCGCGCAGGGGGCGAATGCCGGCGACGTGCTGATGGCCGAAGCCGGGGCGGGGAGGGTGGGCGGCGCGGTGGGGGCGGCAATCGCCGGCGCACCGATCATCGCGGCCGTGCTCGACGCTCGCCGCAGCGAGGTGTTCGCCGGGGCGTGGGGCTGCGCCGGCGCGGTGCTCGCGCCCGCCGCGCTGGTCCCCGGGGCACTGGCGGAGCGGCTGGCGGCCTTGGGCGCGCCCGTCCGGGCGGTGGGGGACGGGGCGGTACGCTTTCGAGCAGAGCTCGAGGCGGCCGGGATCGCGGTTCCCGCGGACGGCGCGCCGGAGCACCGGATGGCGGCGGGGCCGTTCTGCCGCCTCGGTGCCGCCGGCGCTCCGGCCGACCGCGACCGGCTGCTCCCCGACTACCGCCGCGAGCCCGACGCCACGCCGCCGACGCCATGACCGCCCCGCCCGCCGCCGCCCTCGACGTGCGCCGCCTCACCTACGCCGACCTCCCGCAGGTCGTGGCGATCGAGCGCCGAGCGTTCCCCACGCCGTGGTCGCTCGCCATGTTCGTGCTCGAGCTGTCCAAGACCTCCGGGATCTGCCTCGCCGCGAGCGTCGGCGACCAGCTCGTGGGCTACCTGATCTGCTCGCGCTACGACACGGTGTGGCACGTGATGAACGTGTCGGTCGACCCTGGCCGGCGGCGCCAGGGCATCGCCTCGGCGCTCATCGCCCACCTGCTCGAGCGCATCGACGACCCCGACGCCCAGTTCACGCTGGAGGTGCGCCGCTCCAACGCGGCGGCGCTCGCCCTCTACGCGGGCTTCGGCTTCAGGGCCGCCGGCGTGCGCCGTCGCTACTACATGGACAACGGCGAGGACGCGCTCGTGATGTGGCGCACGCCCGCCACGCTGCGGGGCGGGCTCGACGACGTGCCCAACGCCGCCGCGCCGTGATCCTCGCGCTGGAGACGTCCTGCGACGACACCTGCGCCGCCGTGCTCACGGCGGACGGCGAGCTGCGCGCCGACGTCGTCTCCTCCCAGGGCGTCCACGCGGCGTTCGGGGGCGTGGTGCCGGAGCTCGCCTCGCGCCACCACCTGGAGCTGGTCAACGTCGTCGTCGACGACGCGCTCGCGCGCGCCGGCGCGACCTTGGACGACGTGACGCTCGTGGCGGTCACCCAGGGGCCGGGCCTGGTCGGCGCCCTGCTGGTCGGCGTGGCCACCGCCAAGGGGCTGGCCGCCGCGCGCGGGCTGCCGCTGGCGCCGGTCGACCACCTGCAGGGCCACGTCGCCGCCAACTTCCTCGGCCCGGATGTGCTCGAGCCGCCGTTCCTGTGCCTGATCGCCTCGGGCGGGCACACGCTGCTGGTGCGGGCCGACGACCACCGCGGCTTCACCGTGCTCGGCCGGACGCTGGACGATGCGGCGGGCGAGGCGTTCGACAAGGGCGCCCGGCTGCTCGGACTCGGCTACCCGGGCGGCCCGGCGCTCTCGGCGCTCGCCTGCGACGGGGACCCGCAGGCGTTCGCGTTCCCGACCGCCGCCCGCGTGGCCGGGCTGGACTTCTCCTTCGCCGGCCTGAAGACCGCGCTGCTCTACGCGGTGCGCGACCTCGGGGCGGACGAGACGCGCCGGCGTGCGGCCGACCTCGCAGCTTCCTACGAGCATGCGATCGTGGAGGCGCTCGTGCTGCGGCTGGAGCGGGCGCTGGCCGGCCAGCCGGGCGCGACGGTGGCCATCGGCGGCGGCGTGGCGGCCAACCGCCGGCTGCGGGCGCGCGTCGAGGGGCTCGGCGTCCCGGTCCACGTGCCGCCGCCCGCCTTGTGCACGGACAACGCGGCGATGATCGCCTCGGCCGCGCGCTGGGTGCCGCCCGTCCCCTTCCCGGACCACCTCGGCCTGGACGCCTACGCGACTCGCCGCCACGCCGCGTAGTGACCGCCGACGGCGCAGCCGCCGCGGAGGCGGGACGCGGCCCGGGTTGGCAGCGGCCGCCCGCCCTCGTCGCCGCCGGCCTCGCGCTCGTGGCGCTTGCGGTGACGGCCGGGCTCGCGCTGCGCGGCGGCGAGCCGGCGCCGGCCCGCGCCGACGCCGTCCCGTACGACGGGCGCTCGCCGCGCGAGCCGGCCGGGCGCGAGACACGCGTGATCGTCGAGCTGGCACGGCCCGGGCTGGGGGAGGCGGGGATCGCCGACCCCGCCGCGCAGCGTGCCTACGGGCGCTCGCTCAAGCGCGAGGGGAGTGCGCTGCGCTCGGCCCTCGCCGCGCGCGGCGTGCGGCTGGAGGACGTGCGCGCCTTCACCCGCACGCTGAACGGGTTCGCCGCCACGGTGCGTACCGCCGACCTGGCGCGGCTCGCGTCGCCCGGCGTGCGCGTGCAGCCGGTGCGGCGCTTCTACCCCGCCACCGCCGAGCCCGCGCGGATACCCACCCCAGCCGCCCCGCGCCCCGCCGCGCCGGCGGGCGGGCCGCGCGTCGCCGTGCTCGACACCGGCGTCGACGCGCGCCACCCGCTGCTGCGCGACCGCGTGGCTCGCGGGTTCGACGCGCTCGGCGGCGGCACGGGTGCCGCGGAGCGCAGCGGCACCGCGCTGGCCGGCGTGCTCGCCGCCGCGGGGGAGCGGGTGCTCGCGATCCGCGTGGCCGGCGCGCAGGCCACGGCCGGAGGGTCGGGTGCGGAGCAGGTCGCCCTCACCGACCAGCTGCTCGCCGGGCTGGAGCGCGCGGTCGACCCCGACGGCGACGGCGCCACGGCCGACCGCGTCCCGGTCGCGCTGATCGGCCTGAACTCGCCCTACGCGGGCTTCGCCGGCACGCCGGAGGCCCGCGCCGTCGCCGGCGCGGCGCAGCTGGGCACGCTCGTGGTGGCGCCCGCCGGAGGCGAGGGCATGGCGGCCGGGCCGGAGGGGACCGTGGGGTCACCGGCGGCGGCGCCGGCGGCCCTCGCGGTGGGCGCCCTCGTGGCGGAGGACGCCACCGCCCGGGTCGTGCTGCGGCTGGGGGAGACCGACGCGGGCGACGCTGCGCTGCTGGCGGGCGCCGCCCCGCCGCGCGGGCGCCGGATCCCGGCGGTGGTGGTGGAGGCCGGGAACAACCCCGTGGCGGCGGCCGTGGGCGCCGCGGCCGCCGGCGCCCGTGCCGTGATCCTGGCCGAGCCGCGCGCGCGTCCGCTGCCCGCGATGCCCGCAGGGCGGATCGGCGTGCCCGTCCTGGGGCTCACCGGAGAACCGGCGACCGCGGCTCTGGACGGGCCGCGCCGCGTCCGCCTGACCGCGGGCCGAGCCATCGCCGCCGCCGCGCCGCGACCTGACGGGCCGCCCGCCGTCTCGCCCTTCTCCAGCCACGGCCCCGCCCCGGCCCCACGGGTGGACCCCGACGCGGCGTCCTCCGGGTCGCAAGCGGCCGCTCCGGCGGGAGCCCTCGTGGTCAAGCCCGATCTCGTCGCCCCGGGCGCGGCACGGACGGCGCTGGCGGGCGGCGGCGGCGTGGTGGTCGGCGGGACGGCGATCGCCGCCGCCCGGGTCGCCGCCGCGGCCGCGCAGCTCGCGCGTGAGCGGCCCGCCGCCTCCGTGGCGCAGCTGCGCGACGCGCTGCGCGCCGCCGCCGACCCGGGCGACGGCGACCTGTCGGTGCGCGCTGCGGGCGCCGGCCGGCTTCGACGCCCGGGCCGCGACGCCGGCCTGCGCGCCCGCGTGGCGCCGCCCGGCGGCGATCCCTGCACCGCGACGGGCGGGTGCGCGCGCGTGGTCCTCGCCAACCAGGGCCCGGCTCCGGCCCGGCTCGCGCTCGCCGTGCAGGCCGACCGCGGCACCCGCGCCGCGCTGGCCACCCCCAGCCTGACGCTGCCGCCCGGCGGCGAGCGCGAGGCCGAGATCGCCGTCGCGGCGCGCGGGGACTTGGCCACCGGGCGGCTGCTGGCCCGCGCCGCGGAGATCGGCACCCTGACGGTGCCCTACGCCGTGCCCACGCGCCCGCCCGCGCCGCCGCCGGTCGGCCCGCTGGCCCTGCGCCGCCGCGGCGGTCGGGTGACCGGGGTGGCCTTCCCGCTGGGCGCCTTCGGCCGCGGCGATCCGGTCAGCACCGGCACCCGGGTGCGGCTCACCGGCCGGCTGGACCTCGCGCTCGTCGACGCGTCCGGCCGCCGGGTGCGCCGCCTGACCCCGGCGACCGGCGCGCGCGACCTCCTGCCCGCCGAGTACGCCTACACGCTGCCGCGCGGGACCCTGGCCGGCCTGGCCCGCGGCCGCTACGCCTTCCGCGCCACCGCGCGGCCGCCCGGGGGCGCTCCCGCCGCCGCCGCCCGCTCCGAGCCGTTCCGCTGATGAGGACCGTCACGCTCTACGTCCGGCCGGGCTGTCACCTGTGCGACGACGCCCGCGCCGCCCTGCTCCGCGTGCGCGTCACGCACCCCTTCGCGCTGGAGGAGGTGGACGTCGAGTGCGACGACGAGCTGCTGCTCCGCTACCTCGAGCGGATCCCGGTCGTGGCCCTCGACGGACAGGAGCTGTTCGACTTCTTCGTCGACGAGGAGGCCCTCCGCGCAACGCTCTAGAGTTGGGCGCCGGATGAGCTTCGGGGATCTGGCCACCGGCAGCCACGACGACTCGGGGCCGCTCGCAGACCGGCTGTCGCTGGGCGTCGCGGCGCGTCTCTCGCGCTACCTGCAGGTGCTCACGCAGGCCCGCAAGATGGGCAAGGAGACGATCTCCTCGCAGGAGCTCTCGGAGTACACGCACGTGAACTCCACGCAGATCCGGCGCGACCTCTCGGGCTTCGGCAAGTTCGGCAAGCGGGGCGTCGGCTACAACGTCGACTCGCTGGTCTCGCAGATCCGCAAGATCCTGCGCACCTCCGGGCAGCACAACATCGCCCTGTTCGGCGCCGGCCACCTGGGTCGCGCGATCGCCTCCTCGGACATCTTCGCCGACCACGGCTTCCGCGTGGTGGCCATGTTCGACACCGACGCGTCCAAGATCGGCGAGCAGATCAACGGCGTCGCGGTGCGCCACATCGACGACCTGCGCCAGACCGTCGAGGACGAGGACATCGTGGTCGGCGTCCTGGCCGTGCCGACCGCGGCCGCCCAAGGACTCGCCGACGTGCTCGTCGAGGCCGGCGTGAAGATCATCTTCAACTACTCCGAGGCGCTCCTGCAGGTCCCGCCCGAAGTCACCGTCCACACCTCCAGCCCGGCGGTGGACCTGCTGTACGCGCTCTACTTCTACCTCACCTAGCCTCACCGTGATCGACGTCGCCGACGCGCGCGAGACCTTCGAGGGCTCGGCCGACTTCACCGTCGGGATCGAGGAGGAGTTCGCGCTGCTCGACCCGGACACGCTGGAGCTCGTGCCCCGCTTCGAGGCGCTGCGGGCGGCCTCCGAGCGCGACCCGATCCTCGCCGTCTCGGTGGCGGGGGAGCTGATCGCGTCCGAGATCGAGATCCGCTCGGGCGCGGGCGCCGACCTCGAGGACGCGCGCGTCCTCCAGACCGAGGCGCGCCGGCGGCTGTTCTCGCTCGCCGCCGACGAGGGCATCGCGCTGGGGGCCACGGGGACCCACCCGCTGTCGGACTACCGCGACCAGCACATCATCGACACCGAGCACTACCGGCGCGTCGCGGACGGGCTGCGCTACGTCGCCTGGCGCAACAACACCTTCTCGGTGCACGTCCACGTCGGCATCCAGGGCGCCGACCGCGCCGTGCGGGTGTGCGACCGCCTGCGGCCCGTGCTGCCGCTGCTGCTGGCGGTGAGCGCCAACTCGCCCTTCGTGGACGGGCGCGACTCCGGCCTGCACTCCGCTCGCACCCAGATCTTCACCAAGTCGTTCCCGCGCTGCGGCGTCCCGGACGTGTTCGGCAGCTGGGCGGCGTGGGCGGAGTACGTCGATCTGCTCGTGCGCACGGGGTCGATCGTGGAGTTCACCCAGCTGTGGTGGTCTGTGCGCCCGCACCACGCCTTCGGGACCGTCGAGGTGCGCATCTGCGACGCCCAGACCACGGCCGCGGAGTCCGACGCGCTCGCCGCGCTGATCACCGCCTGCGTGCGCCGGGCAGCAGCCGAGGTCGACGCCGGCGTGGCACCGCCCGACCTGCCCGGGCGGTTGATCGAGGAGAACGTGTGGCGCGCCGTCCGCCACGGGCTGGACGGGCGGCTGCTGGAGCTCGAGACGCCGCGCGTCGTCGAGTACCCGGCCGCCGAGGCGCTGGACCGCCTGCGCGCATGGTCGGGGGCGGACGTGACGCTGCCCGCCCTCAACGGCGCGCAGCGCCAGCGACGGCTGATCGACGCGGGCGCCACCCCCGCCGAGGTGTACGCGGAGTCCGTGCGGGAAACCCAGACCACGTACTCGAAGGAGACGGTCGCGTGAGCCAACAGGAATTCAGCGAGGAGGAGCTGCGCCAGCTCGAGGCCGAGATGGAGCGCATCACGGTCGACGACGTGCTGCTTCAGACCACGGTGACGCTGCTCAACCTGGCCGCCCGCAAGGCCGGCCTCGGGGCGCCGCCCGGGCAGGGCCCGGCCCCGGACTGGGAGCAGGTCCGCCAGGCGATCGAGGGCGCCCGCGCGCTGGTGCCGCTGCTCGAGGGGCGCCACGCCGAGCAGCTCGGACCGGTGCGCGACACGCTCTCGCGCCTGCAGATGGTCTACGCGCAGCAGGCCGGGGGCGCCGCGCCGGCGGAGCCCGCGCCCGAGGGCGAGCCCGCCGCGCCGGGCGCCGAGGGGGACGAGCCGCCCAAGCCCGAGGGGCCCGGGCCGGCGCAGAGCTCCGGGCGCCTCTGGATCCCGGGCCAGTAGTTCGGGCTCGCCGGCCCGCCCTCCACCAGCGCCGAGTCGCCGAACCGCCCGATAGACTTCCGCGCCGTTTGAACGGCGGCCCGCCCGGGCCGCCGTTCGCCGTGCTGCTTTAGCGATCTTTCCAGAGGGGTCCTCTTGTCCGAATTCCTGTCCGACCACGGCGTCCTCGTCGCGCTCGTGTGCGCGCTGTTCGCCGTGGCCTACGGGCTGCTGACCAGCCGGGCGCTGCTGGCGCTCTCGCCCGGCAACGAGGTCATGCGCGGCCTGTCCGCGGCGATCCAGGAGGGCGCCTCGGCGTACCTCCGGCGCCAGTACCGCACGATCGGGATCGTCGGCGTCGTCCTGTTCGTCGCGCTGATCCCGCTTCAGAACGTCGAGGTGGCGATCGGCTTCCTGATCGGCGGCCTCTTCTCCGCCTCGGCCGGCTTCATCGGGATGAACGTCTCCGTGCGCGCGAACGCCCGCGTGGCCGAGGCGGCCCGCGGCGGGATCGGGCCCGCGCTGGACGTCGCCTTCCGCGGCGGCGCCGTGACGGGCATGCTCGTCGCGGGCCTCGCCCTGCTGGGCGTGGCCGGCTACTACGGGATCCTGACCTCGTTCTTCGACGTCGAGTCCAAGGAGTCGGTCGACGCGCTGGTCGGCCTGGGCTTCGGCGGCTCGCTGATCTCCGTGTTCGCGCGGCTGGGCGGCGGCATCTTCACCAAGGGCGCCGACGTTGGCGCCGACATCGTCGGCAAGATCGAGGCGGGCATCCCGGAGGACGACCCGCGCAACCCGGCCGTGATCGCCGACAACGTCGGTGACAACGTGGGCGATTGCGCGGGCATGGCCGCCGACCTGTTCGAGACCTACGCGGTCACCGCCGTGGCCGTGATGCTGCTGGGCGTGCTGACCTTCGGCGGGGACGAGGCGACCGCGGTCGTGCTCTACCCGCTGGTCCTGGGCGGCGTGTCGATCGTCGCCTCGATCATCGGCACCTTCGCGGTGAAGTCGGCGGCCGGCAACGTCGAGCGCGCGCTCTATCAGGGCCTCGTGCTCTCCGGTGTCCTCGCCGCGGCGCTCTTCCTTCCCGTCACGGCGTGGATGATGGACGGGCTGGTCCGCCAGAGCGGCGCCTCCGCGCCCGGTTGGGTCGACATCTACCTGTGCGCGCTGGTCGGCCTGGCCGTGACAGCGGCGCTGTTCGTGATCACCGACTACTACACCTCGACGCGCTTCTCACCGGTCAAGTCCACCGCGCGCGCTTCGGTCACGGGTCACGCCACCAACATCATCCAGGGGCTCGCGCAGGGCCTG